>TARA_B100000686_G_scaffold73244_1_pt1 | contig 111933 bp, 107 predicted proteins | sample TARA_B100000686 | Tara Oceans TARA_B100000686 (sample SAMEA2622733) | marine metagenome | biome: marine biome (ENVO:00000447); feature: marine epipelagic mixed layer (ENVO:xxxxxxxxx); material: "saline water (ENVO:00002010), including plankton (ENVO:xxxxxxxx)" | depth 150 m
CTAAACCAACAACTTCACTCCATGCTGCCAAAAGTTGATTGGCAATCGGACCAGGGTTTCCATCTTTTATTTTCCGGTTATCCACTACAGTTATTGGCAAAACACAAAATGGAGTAGATGTCATAAACACCTCATCTGCTGTATACACATCATAAGGCTGTAAATCTTCTTGTAATACTTTTATATTCAGTCGCTCTGCCAAATCAAACACCATTGATCTAGATACACCTTGCAAAATAGCCTTATCCGAAGGTGTCCTTAAAACACCATCAGTGACAATAAAAACATTATAACCAATTCCTTCCGTAATATTTCCAAATTGATCTTTTAAAATTGGAAAAGATCCTTCATCAATATCGTTAGCTTCTAATTCAGCTAAATTAAAATTCATCCTGCTATAATTTTTAACTTTTGGATCAATAGATTCATTCGGATAACTTAAAATACTTGTAATAGCACAATGTCCTCCCGAATAATATTTTTCTATGGGATATCTTTCAAAATCTATAGGGTTAATTCTCACACATACTGTTGGGTCTACAGCCGCTGCGGCCCTCCTGCCAAATCCTCTTGTAATAAACTGGTGAATTAAAAAATCTCCAACATCGTCTAACAAATATAAATTTTTATTAATAGTTTCTTCACTAATATTGATCATTTCTTCAGCATCAATTTTTGGATCAATTCTTGCAAATGACAAAGAACGATATAAACGTTCTATGTGTTCGCGCATCTTAAAACTTTTACCGTTAAATGTTCTCTCAACCTCAAAAACACTATCTCCTAAAAAAAATCCCCTATCTAATGGATCAATTTTTACTTCAGAGTACGGAACCCAGTCTCCATTAAAGTATGCTATATATTTCGAAATATCATAATTTGCCAAAATTCACTCCTTTAAAGATCTTGCAAATGTTGCTAATTCCATTGATTCAACCATAACAATTCTAGCACCAACAACTTGGATTGCATATTTAATTTGATCTTTTTCACTCATAGACGGATCACGCCATGAACTATAAAAAGCCATCCCGTTTTTATCACATTCAAGTTTAATTAAATCTCTTGCCATATCCATTTCTTTTGGATAAGGAGGATCATGGGCATCTGGAAATCCAAAGGACATCCCCATATCTCCAGGCCCCCACTCAGCAAACGCTATTCCTGGAATTTTTGTAATTTCTGGTGCCATTTCTAAACAAAATTTATCTTCTATCTTAAGTCCTAAAATTAATTCGCCATCTGGATTTAAAGGCCACGGATCAGCTTTGCTTAAATATTCATCAGTATTCATCTGCCAAATTTTAGATGCAAAGTCTTGCCCTCCACTACCTCTCAACCCTTCATTTAAACCTTGATTCAATCCCAAATTATTAAACGGATATCTAGTTGTAGAAATAAAAGTTTTAACAGCTTCTGGAGTCCTAGCATGCGTATGTAATACTCCATGTACACCTACTCCCAAAACATGACGCACTTGCCACGAATTATATAGAACTTCCTCTTGAGTCATACAATTTGAAGGCAATGTGGTGATAACACTAGGCATAAAATCTAAATTATTTGTAATAAAACCATCAGATATGCCCTTCATGAAACTCTTTAAGCCAATAGTGTCAAAAGGATCATGTTCAAAATCAACCAATATCGCATCTGCCCAAGTTTTGCTCATTTCAACACCAGACTGATAGTCTAATTCTTCTGTGGTGGTGAAAATAACTATTTCGTCTTGCTCTAGAACATGAATCATTTTATTAGTTCTAGGCATTTCTAATTCTCCCTAAATTTATTTATCTTCAGAAGAATTTTCGTCTAAACGGTTTCCAACTTCTCTAAGAAATTTTTCCACATCAGGCATCAATGGTAAATCATTAATCGTGATATCTGCATCAAGATCTCCATCATATTTGCCATCATATTGTTTTTCTAATTTAGAGATGATGTCTTTACTAGCATTTGGATTATTCTCTATAAGTTGTTCAATATATTTATACTGCTCTTGTCCTTTAGACTCATCAGAAAGATCATAGTCCAAATCAAACATTTTACAGATAGCTTGAGACAGCCTGAATGTGCCCAAATGATCTTGTTCAAATTGAACATATTGAGGCAGATGTACCATCAAACTAGTAACATTAACTCCATTAATTTTTTCTAATTCTTGAGAAATTAAATTTACTATACTAGTAGGCCCTTGATATTCACTAGTACTTTTAGAAACCAAACCACTAGTTTTTTGAATTTGTTTCTCTGTCAAATTACCTGTAACAATTAGAGGTCTAGAATGCGGAACTGCATCATAGAAACCACCTATCCTACAATATTCTTTGACTTTCAAAGTTTTCAATAAATCAACAATTGATTCACAGTATTCTTCACTATTATTGTGAGGCTCCATTAAATGTAAAAACAAATAATCTATATCTTTTTTAATATCTTTTGCATGATTAATAACACAATTGGGTATATCAAATATCTTGTTCCCATTTTCCTGTCGAGTGTACGGCCTATTTCTCGTAAAATCAAAATATTTCCCTGGTTTACGAAATTTGGAAAACTCTTTAGCTCCTAGCATCTTCTCTAATTTAGCCAAAGTTAAAGTACCTACACGTCCAACATCAATCCAAGGTTTTAAAATAGCAATTACCCTAGTATTGTTCATTTCTGGAACCGGATGCTCTAATATAAACTCACTAATATTCATTTGCATATCCTGTCACATCATTAAATACTATGCAACATTTAATATTGCTTAGCTGTCTGCAAGTATATTGTAATTAGATCAACTTGAAAATTACTTAGTTTTTCCAAAACGTATTTGGTCAAATTGATTTTCAAGTTTTAAAATCGTATCAATATCAAACGACTTCGCGCCATAAAAAGCATCGTTAAAACTATCGGTAATTTCTTTTACAAAATTCTGATTGAAAATAGACTGTAATGAATTCCTAAATTCAAGAGTAGTTTGATGTGGTTTTTTGGATACACCTTTAGTTTCGGCGAATTCTAAAAATTTATAATAAAGCAATATTATCTCAATAATACCTTTAGATCCTTCTCCTGTGTCATACAAAGATTTTTTACTTCTGCGCCCAATCCCCTGAAATAAACTTGAAAATAAATTTTTAAAATCTTCTAATACATTTGCATCTTCAATTAAAGATTCTCTTTGCCCAGTTAATTGTATGGTTTTTTTATCTTTTGGACGCATCAAATACTTCATGCTTAAATATAAAATGAACATAAGTATTAAGGTAAATAAAGTCCATAAAACAATTGAGAAAATTGGATTAACACCACCTTCACGTTGGATATTTTGGATTGATTCAATCGCTCCTTCAGAAAAGTTCATGGGAGGTGCCTCTCGAGCCTCAGCAGAGGAATCCATACCCATAAATAACTTCCTGATTAAGTCAACTATTAATCCATATATCCATGCAATAGGCACAACAAAACCCCAAATAAATGCAAATACAAACATTTGGTAAAAGAAAAACATAAATAAAGAAATATAATTTGCAATGTCACCTTGTAAAAATGTAGAAAAAATTCCAATCATAGAAATTATTACAACTAAAGCTCCGACAGTCAGGGTAACTGGATTAATGTTATTGTCATTACTTTGATCTTCGTAATCATTCACATCAATATTTGCAAATCCAAGACCAAATAAACCAGAAGCAAAAAATATTATAGAAAGAATGAATGTATTAAGATTTGTTACAGAGAATAAATCTACAACTATTGTTAAGCTAAGAATCAAAACTCCTATTTTAAAAGTTGTTGACATTCCTTGATCAGGAGAACTAAAAGCTCCGATTCTCGTACCACGTAACCATAAAAGTGAACTAAGGAAAATAGATAAAATCAATCGGAATTTGTATCCAGCTGTACTAGCATCAGAAAAAATTAAATTAGGCCAAAATATTTCAAAACTGTGGCCAGGAGCTGGAGTCAAAGCTACTACAAAATAGATTACTAATAACGTAATCAATGAACGAAAACGCATTTTCAATCCAAAAAAATCATAATGCCCTAAATATGAACCCAATGACATTAATAACAGAACACCAAACCAAGTAATAATAGGCTGTTGAGAAGGAATAGTTTTGCCAAAAGCCACACCAATCATCAACATAATTCCAAACATCCAAGAGCTTTCAGCTATCACATGAGCAACTGAAATCCATCTAATATTGTTAAGGCTTAATCGCAAATTCATTATTATTCATTTTTTCTCTAAAATCATAAATCTTTACATCTGATCCAATATCAGGCATATCGCCTTTGCCTAAATATAAAACAACAACTAAATGACCTCTATCCATTAAATATTGAATAGAATTGAGCAAATTATCGTTAACATAAGAAATACAAATTGTAATTGTTGAGCCCATAGGAAAACTCCTCGAAATTTCTATCAGATGTTCTGACATAGGCGCATAAGCTAATGTATTAATATTTGCTAAAGATTCTAACACCTTGGTTAATTGATATTCACCTCTTCCGGGAGAAACAATAAACGCTTTTGACTCTTGCGTTTGCATATCATTCGACAATAAACCTACTGTGTAATTGTTAGAGAGAGCATGATATGAAATGGAAGCAGCCATAGACATGATATTTTCAACAATATCGACATCTCCGGGCGCCCAATAATTTTCCAAAGAATCAACAGCTACCGCTACTACAATAGTGTGGGCAGAACTCGGATCATATAAATTTACATGTAATTTTTGTAACTTTGCCGAAGCTTTCCAGTTAATAGTGCTAAGTTTATCCCCTGGAATATATTCTCTTAAACCTCTTGGGCCAGAAAAATCTTGAATCAATTCCATTCCACCTGAACTTTCTCCAAATGGCTTTAATGGTGGCAATTCAAGTTCATCAAGAGAAAATATTTTAGGATAAACAATAATTTCATCAAAGGTATCATAATTGATTACAGAACCAAACATTCCAAATGGCTCAGTACTTTCAATCTTACTAGGACCTATTTTGAAAACTCCTCTTCTGGTACATTTCAATTTATAATCCCATTTGATTCGTTCATACCAACGCATCGAAGTAAAATGTCTCAAAACTTGAGTTTTTGTATATGAATTGTAGATAAAATTTGTAATATCTGTATTTTCAACTTCAAAAATTTCAGGTAATTCGTCTTGAATACGAATCCAAGGAACAGGAATTGGTTTTTTATTCGAAATCATAACTTCCATAGCAACAATTTCGTCAACAAAAAATCTATTTCCACTAAATTTTTTCTGATAAAAAACTTGATTTAGAGCAACTCTGCTAAATAAATATGATAGTATCCCTGCTGTTATTCCCATAACACCAAAAGCTATGACTCCACCATTACTTCCAACAATGCCACTAATTAATACTACTAAAAAGGCAAGAAACAAAACTTCTAACCATTGAGTAGTAATTAATAACCCAGAAACTGGAGCTGAAGATTTATCTGAGTAATTTGAATTTCTCATTTTGATATAGGAACTTCTAATTTAGATAAAACAATTTCAACAAAATTTTCCCCAGTTTGACCTTTCAATTTTGCAGATGAATCTAAAATCAACCTATGTGACAAAACAGGTACTGCCATCTTTTTTACATCATCAGGGATAACATAATCCCTTCCTTCCAATGCAGCTAATGCTTGAGAAGTTTTATACAGTGCAAGGCCCGCTCTAGGACTAGCACCTACTTTTATTCCTGAACCTTGCCTCGTTGTATGAATTAAATCAACAATGTACTTAACTATAAAATCGTCTACCCTAACTGTTGGTATCAAATTCACTGCTTTGTTAAGTTGTTTAGAATTAACAACTGATTTCAATACTGGAATTTCCGATTCATTCATAAATCTTCGATAAATTTGAGTTTCTTCATTATGTTCAGGGTACCCAAGCTGAACACGAACCATAAACCTATCAATCTGTGATTCTGGCAAAGGAAAAGTTCCTTCCATTTCTATAGGATTTTGAGTTGCAATCACCATAAATGGATCAGGTAGATCCCTAGTGTTACCATCAACTGTCACTTTGCGCTCCTGCATAGCTTCTAACATTGCAGACTGAGTTCTAGGTGTGGCCCTATTGATCTCATCAGCCAACAAAATTTGACTGAATATAGGTCCTTCTACAAATTTAAACGATGAATTTTTTTGATCAAATATATTAACTCCAAGAATGTCTGATGGCATCAAATCAGGAGTAAATTGAACTCGATTAAAACTACAATCCAAAGAATCTGCCAACGCCTTAGAAAGACTTGTTTTACCCGTTCCCGGAACATCATCAATTAATACATGACCTCTACACAAAATAGCTATTATAGCCGTGTTGATCTGGTCATCTTTCCCAACAATAATTTCCTGAATACTGCTTCGGATTTTCTTTGCAATTTCACTAACAATTGAAATTTCAGACATTCCGCACTCTCCTAAAACAACTATGAATAATTTAATTAATATAATTCAATACAAACTGATGTAAACTAATTATATGTTATGGTATCTGTAATATATAGTCATTTAGCTACGAAGATTATTTGTTTTAAAAATCTAAATATTAAAACTCAACAATAATTTCATCCCTTATTTAATCTTAATAATAAAATTTATATGATTTGTAATATTAATCATTTAAAATAAAAAAGATTTCAGATAGCATATACTAATTAAAATGAGCAATAATTTTTTTGTTAGATTTTAAATTTTAATGCCCGGTGGTGTAACGGTAGCACAAGGGACTTTGAATCCCTCAGTCCAGGTTCAAATCCTGGCCGGGCAGCCAATGTAGTTTTAACCATTTAAACCAAAGGATTTTTGAATGCCAATTTTAGACCACGAAAAAATTTATTCAATTTCTAAAACTATGCTTTGTGCCAAAGGTGCAACAACAGAAAATGCAGATGTTGTAGCACGGCATCTTGCTAATGCTAATCTAGCTGGGCATGATTCTCATGGATTTATTAGAATTCCTCAATATTTTAATGATATTGAAACAGGCAGATTAGACCCAAAAGCTTCGCCAGAAATTATTTCTGACAACGGTTCAACTGTACAAGTAAATGGAAATGACTCTTTTGGTCAGGTAGTCGCATCATTTTCAACTGAATTAGCAATTGAAAAAGCTAAAAAACATGGAGTTGCAGTTGTTGGTATGGGAAAACTTGGTCATACGGGAAGAATAGGGACATACACTGAAGTAGTTGCCAATTCAGGAATGACAGGAATGATGTTTACAGGATTTGTTGGAGGAACTGTTGGAAATAATGTTGCCCCATTTGGTGGCAGCGCAAGAAGGCTTGGAACAAACCCAATCTCAATGGCATTCCCTTACAAAAAAAATTGTCCTATTTTGCTAGATTTTGCTACTTCAATAGCAGCAGAAGGCAAACTTAGAGTTTATAAAGCAAGAAATAAAAAACTACCTGACAATTGGGTAATAGATAAAAATGGAATACCCACAGATGACCCAAATGCTTATTATGAAGGTGGGGCAATCCTACCGGTGGGAGGCACAATTGGAGGACACAAAGGTTTTGCGCTATCCATGATGGTTTCTTTAATGGGAGCAGTCATGGGAAGTATAGGACTTACTTCCCCTAATAACGGACCTGTAGATAAAGTAGGTTCTTCTATACTAGTGATCAATCTAAAATCCCTTTCTTCAATCGATCATTTCGGCCAAGAGGTTTCCGATATCGTTGGATACATCAAAAATACTCCTAAAATGGAAGGGGTTGATGAAATACTTTTTCCAGGTGAAATTGAATTTAATACCAGAAATCAAAGAATTGCTAATGGTGTAGAAATTGAAGATGCAACATGGAATTTAATTTCAGACTTAGCAAAAACATCCGATATAAAAATTTAATAAATATAGAGTAAAAATTGAAACCTACTATTTTTTGTGATCCTCCAAAACTCAAAGATTTCACAAAACAAATTTTTTACAAATCTGGCGTCCCCATACAAGACGCAAATACTCAAGCTGAATTACTAATATGGGCTAATTTAAGAGGAATAGATTCTCATGGGGTCCAAAGAATTCCAACATACTTGGAATGGATTGAAGCTGGAATTATGAATCCTAAACCCAATATAATTATAGAAAAAGATACACCTGCTACATTGTTAGTTGAAGCTGATAAATCACCAGGCCCGGTTGTTACGAAAAAAATAACAAAAATGCTGATCGAAAAAGCATCAAAATCTGGAATCAGTTGGGCAAATATTAGAAACACAACACACCAAGGTGCGATGGGGTATTATTCTTTAATGGCAGCAGATGCAGGGATGGTTGGTATTTCAATCGTATGCAGTCCACCTAATATGGCACCAACAGGATCTATCGCTGCAGGAGTTCATAACAGTCCTATTTCTATAGCCGTACCGGGTCTTAAAAAAAACCATATTTGTTTAGATATGGCAACTAGCATTGCTGCAGGAGGAAAAATACAATTAGCTGCTGAAAAAGGCATCAAAATACCTTCTGGTTGGGCCTTAGATCCTAAAGGAAATCCAACAACAGATCCAAACATCGCAGAAATATTATTGCCTGCAGGGGGCCCCAAAGGATCAGGATTAGCATTAATGTTTGAATGTATCACTAGCTTAATGGTAAACAATCCTCTAATCACAACCTTCATTGAAGCAAAAAAACCAAGAACACATATCCAAAACAGCGTAATAGCAGTATTAAACATATCTCACTTTACTGATTTAGAAGAATACAAAAACAACATTAGTCGATTGATTGAATCAATTAAAAGCCTACCTAAAAACAATGAAATAAATGAAATTATGATGCCCGGAGAACCGGAAAAACTAATTTTAGCTCACAGAGTTAAAGAGGGAATACCAATTCCAGAAACAACATGGTCCAAATTATCAAATATAGCAAATACCTTAGATATTGATAGCTCGAACGTATTCTTTAAATAACTATCTTCCACCCTCTGATTCATATGAAATAATCCCTAAATTTCTATCTTTAACAGGTAACATTATCTTTTTATTACCAGATAAATGAGACTCTCTCAATGCAATCGCTATCTCCAGCGCAGCTAAGCCATCTCTACCTGAGCATCTAGGCGAAGAACCTGTTTCAATACCATGAATTAAATCATCAATTATACTCAATCCCATACCTTGAAATCTTGCAGGCTGGGGGAATGGAATTTTGACATTACCTGTGAGATCTCCTGAAATTTTTTCCCCAACTTTTTCAAATTCTAATACTTCAGTGTCTCCAGATGACAAAAACCTTGCTTTCTCTCCTAAAACTTCAATATTCCAATTGCCTGCTCCACAATCCATGGATCTCAAGTAACCTCTCGCACCGTTTGTAAAAGCAAGATACCCATTAGCACGAAAGTCTTTATTCCCATCAAGGCTTTCGTTTTCTACTTCTCCAAAAACCCAGGAAACATCTCCTCCACCTAAAAACCTCATAGTGTCAATTAAATGACTCCCATTGTGCGAAGCATGAGCTGATCCATATCCAGTAATTTGTAAAATCTTTCCAAAGTCCCCTTTATCAATCATTTTTTTTGCCTGATAATAATGCGGGTTCCATCTTCTGGCACAATTCACAGCGAACACAACATCGTTTTGTTCACAAACTTCTATCATTTCATCGGCTTCTTTAAGAGTTGTTGAAATAGGTTTTTCTGCCCAAATTGCTTTCACTCCAGAACCAGCTGCATCAATAACAATTTCACTTCTAATTTTAGCTGTTGTACAGACACTCAATATATCAGGCTTAACAACTTCTAATAATTCTTGATGAGATTCAAATAAATTTTTATCTTCTATTTCCCAGCGTTTGCCAAATTTTTCACGCTTTCCAGAGTCAGGATCTGCACCAGCTATAAGGGAAATCTTCTCAGAAGAGTAATAACTGGGTCCGTGACAATAAGGCAATATTAATCCTGGCCCTCTGTTATCTCCACCAGGACCACGGGCCTGATCAATCTCATCATCAAAAGTACTTCCCATTCTCCCTAACCCTATTACTGCTGCTGTATACTTCATTTCAAAACTCCAGGATTTCCAGTTTTTGAACAAATACTACATATTTATTGGTTCGAATTACAACAATGAAATTCAATTACTTTACATTAATACAATAAAATTCTGCGGTTAAAATCAAAAACATCTTTATCCCATTAAAAAAAACATCTATAATAATTTTCAAACAATTTAAACGTTCAAGGAGAAATAAATGAAATTAGTTAGATATATCGCTAAGAGTTCCACTGGACCTGCTGTTGGAATCTTAGACGGAGAAACAATATCTGAAGTTCCTGGATCATCAGGAAATTTGGAAACAATTCCATTACTTGACAAAAGTGGGTTAAGTCAACTAAAAAATGCATCAATGACTCACCACTCCCTAGGAGATGTAAGGCTACTCTCTCCAGTTGATGGATCTAAAAAATTATTGTTACTGGCTGCAAACTATACTCCAGTAGGTGGCAAACTAGAAAAAGATTTAAACATTGAAGAACCTGAGTTTTTTAGTAAGCCTTCTACAGCTTTAATTGCAGATGGTGACATAATTCCAGATAACTCGTTAGTCGTAAACCAAGTTGAAGAAATAGAACTTGGTTTAATAATTGGAAAACCAGGTAAAAATATTAAGAGAGAAAATGCCTTCGATCATATTTTTGGATACACAGTTGTTAATGATGTTTCAGGAAGAGATTTAGACTTTTCCCCTGACAGAAAAAATCCTGCTAGAAGCGGATGGTTTGATTGGTTAAACGGTAAATGGCTTGATGGCTACTGTGCCGTAGGGCCTTGGATTATACCTGCCGAGGACTTGAAAGACACTACAAATTTAAAATTAACTACAAAGGTCAATGGAGAAGAAAGGTTAGTTTCTACTACTAAACTTATGATTCATAACATTGAGAGCCAAATTGAGTATATTTCCAACCTATGCACTTTGGTACCTGGTGATTTAATAGCAACTGGAGTTGCTGCAGGTGCTAGTGATGATGAAATTTACTTAAACCCTGGCGATGTAATAGAAGGAACTGTAGAAGGCGTAGGAACGCTTACTAATACTACAGGAAAATAACAAATCGAATATAATCGGAGTCTTTAATGAAATTAGTTCTATTCAACCAAGATATACCTGGAATTATTGACGGAGACCATGTGATAGATATCTCTGAAGCAGTTTCTGATATTCCTCGTATTGATGGACAAACTTTAATGTCTGGAATTATCAAAGAATTTGATTCTTATAGAGATAAAATTGAAAAAACTACTTCTCCAAAATTCAAAATTGATGATATTCAATTAAAGGCTCCGCTTCCTGAACCAAAACGATTGGTATGTATGGCTGGAAATTATTTAGAAAATGGATCTCGATCATTAGTGGGTGATCGTGATGCATTCTTAAAATCTCCAAGCTCTGTAATAGGAAATGGGGGCGAAGTAATATTGCCAGATTGTGCTGCTCCAGTATTCCATCATGAAGCAGAATTGGGCGTTGTAATAGGAAAAACAACAAAAAATATTTCTCCTAACTCAGCTTCCGACCATATTTTTGGATACGTGAACTTCATGGATATTTCTGCAAGGGGAATTGAACCAAACGGTAATAATAGTTTTTTTTGGGGTAAATCATGGGACACTTTCGGCCCCATGGGACCTTATATCGTCACGAAAGACGAAATTCAAGACCCTCAAAACTTGAGAATAAGATTATGGGTTAACAATAAAATAAGACAAGATGTTCATACTAGTGATATGGGAAGGTCCGTAAACCAAGTACTAGAATTTGCTTCTTGGGTAACAACCCTACAAGCAGGAGATGTAGTATCAACAGGAACCAATCACACTGGACTAGGTCCTATACAAAATGGTGACCAAATTCAAATGGAAATCACAGGATTAGGAAAATTGAAAGTATCTGTGGCAGATAAATGGAAGAGAAGTTGGCCAGAAGAAACCCTTTCAGAAATGACTCAGTTTGAATCTAGTATAAACTCAAAAATCAATTGATTCTAATATTTTAACTTGAAGATGCAACATATTTTGAAGGACATTTGACTATAATATTTTTACTCTGGAAAACTTTGTCTTGAGTATATCTTCCTTCTAAAATTATTTCAGAATGTTCATTGAAAAACAGGTCAGGAATTATACCTTGATGTATTGCCTGAACAGTTTCCGTTCCATCAGTGAGTATAAAAGATGCCAAAGTAGTATTTTCAACTCTTTCAAAAGTACCATCAATTAACTTGCCGCTAACCCTAACAAACTGTCCTTCACTGGTAGGGCCAATTTCTTTAATTTCTGAAACTGTGTAATAGTAAACTTTTGCACTATCCCATGCATTAAAAGCTAAATATCCTACAGCTAAAACCAAAACCAATATAGCAATGATTAATTTGATCCTATGTGCATAAATAAAACCAATTTCCTGTTCGCGAAAATCTGGTTTTTGCTCTAATGCATCAGTTTTGCCCATTAAGAATCTTCCCTAATACGAATCTCTAATTCTTTAATATCATTTTTTAAATCTTTAATTTTCCTGGAAAGAATAAAAGAATATCCAAAAAAAATCACCCAAGCAATCAAATATGCAGCAACCAAAAATTCCAATTTAAATCTCCTGAAATATTTCACCAAAAAACATCAATTTAATTTCCTAACAATAAAATTCATCCTTGTTTCAGTACTTCTTAAAAAATACCTATTAGAAACAAAATATATGAACATAAATGATAACGCGATAAATGAAGCAATTAACCCAAAAAACATTCTTTCATCTAAAGCCCCAGATTCAGCATTAGGCCCCACCACAGCCCCTGGATGTGCCGATCTCCAAAGTTCAGTAGCATAATATATCAGCGGCGCGTCAATTGCTCCTATTAGAGCAACTACTGATCCAAATTTGGCCTCATTTCCAGACCCTGACATATACGATCTCATCATCAAATAAGCAACATATATAAACCATAATACTAACGTCAAAGTTAATTTAGGCTCCCATGTCCACCATACACCCCAAGCAGGTTTTGACCACAAAGAACCACTTATTAATGCTATGGTAAGGAATACCATACCAACTTCTGAAAATGAATATGCTAAATCATCCCATTTTTTCTTTTCAGTATTTAATAAATAAAGAATACTTAAAAATGCTACTATTGCTATACTAATCATTCCTAAAATAGCAGAGGGAACATGTAGGTAAAATATTTTTTGAGAAATACCAAGGTTTGCATCAGTTGGAACCCAAATAAAAAGAATTCCTAGGGAAGCAATTAAAGTTATAGAAGAAAAAACCCAAAAAATTTCAAATGTTGAAATGTTTTTTGCCAATACCTTCTCCTCAGATTGAAAAATTATCATTAACAAATTTACTACAAATGAAATATCTCGTCTACCAATTAGTCAACGAACCGTCATTTCTAACAAGATGAGGATGCCATGAATTAGGAACTGTTCTATATTTTTCTGCAATATCCATATCTATATCTACACCTAAGCCTGGTATATCTTGAGGAATTACATACCCTCGTTCCCATTGTAATTGAACAGGGAAAATATCCTTATCTAAATTTCCTGGAATTTCTGGCATTTCTAATACCCCTACATTAGTACAGGCCATACACAATGCCGCGCACACAGCCGAACTAATTGGCCCCCAAGGATTATGTGGAACAATATCTATGTAATGAGTTTCACACCAATGGGCAATCTTTAAAGCCTCTGTCAATCCTCCAACAATACATAAATCAATCCTTGCATACTGAATCAATTCTTCCTCAATTACTTCTCTAAATGCCCACTTTCCAACCCATTGTTCTCCAGCTGCTATAGGCGTAGTTGCATGCTTAGCAAGAGTTCTATAACTTGCTGAACTCTCAGATCTTAATGGATCTTCAATAAAAAACAAACGGTATGGCTCCAAAATCTTAAATAAAGTTATAGAATGAGCCATATCTAACCTAGTGTGAACATCTAAGCAAATTTGGATTTCTTTTCCCACCGTTTTTCTAACTTGATTTGCTTGAGATTCAACTAAATCAATTGATTCTAAAGGCTCAAGCACCTGAATACCTTCAGGATTTTCATCTCCAGTGACTGGCTGGCTCCATCTTAAAAACTTCCAGCCTTGTTCAACTTTTTTTATACAACTTTGAATTAATTTATCTGTATTTTTTGCGTCTTCACAATGTGTGTAACATACAATTTTGTCTCTTAAAGGGCCTCCCAATAATTTGTAAACAGGCAACCCTGTTGCTTTACCTTTGATATCCCAAAAAGCTATATCTAACGCACTAATTGCTGATGAATAAACTCTATCGGCAGGAAAAAACCCTCGCCGAAACATACTCTGCCACAACTTTTCGGTCTCAAAAGGGTCTTCACCTATAACTAATTCAGAAAGATGTTTAATCGCTTCAATAACTGATTTACCCCAATTCGGGACTCCAGCTTCGCCAAGACCATATATACCAACATCTGTGTCTACTTTTACAATGATTTGAGGTCTGCCAGTTTGACCTTTAATACAAATTGTATTTACTTTAGTAATTTTCATAACAAACCTTCAAATTATTATATTATTGTTTGCAAAATATACATCCGAACTATCAAATTTGAACATTTTCAAAAATACTTGCTATACCTTGTCCGCCACCAACACACAAAGAAACCCCTCCAAATAAATGATTATTTAAATTCATCTCTTCCATCAATTTAACTACTAATACTGCGCCAGTTGCACCTATTGGATGGCCTAAACTGATCCCACTACCATTTACATTTGTTTTTTGCATGTCTAATCCTAGTTCTTGAATACAATAAATAGATTGAGAAGCAAATGCTTCGTTTAGTTCAATCAAATCTAAATCATCCAAAGTTAACCCAGCTGACAAAATTGCCTTACCCAATGCTGGAACAGGACCTGTCCCCATTAAAGATGGTTCAACACCTGCAACTCCTCTACTAACCCACCTAAGCTTAGGTTTAATTCCTAAACTCTTACACTTATCCAATGACATAATTACCACTGCTGCTGCACCGTCACTTATTACAGAAGAATTTCCAGCTGTTACAGTTCCATTTTCTTGAAAAACTGGAGGCAATTTACTTAACTTATTTAAAGTAGAATCAGGCCTGGGGCATTCATCTTGATTTACAAAGGCAGCCTCAGATTCAGAAGAAATTTTTACTTCAACTATTTGTTTCTTAAATTTTGAATCTGTAATGGCTGTAACTGCCCTGCGTTGGCTTTCTAACGAATAAATATCTTGGGCTTTTCTTGAAATCTTGTACTTAGATGCTAAATTCTCAGCAGTCACACCCATATGATACTGATTAACTGGACAAGAAATTGAATTAATCAAAGCATCTGAATTTGTACTTTCACTCCCAAATCTAGATTCATAGGTCTTAACAAATGGAGACTGACTCATACTTTCAGTACCTCCTGCTATTACTATGTCTGCTTGATTAGAAATTATTAACTGAGCCGCTATGTTGATTGCTTCCAAGCCTGATGCACATTGTTTATTAATTGCGACCGATGGAACTTCTTTAGGCAACCCAGCAAGCAATGAAGATAGCCTAGCTGCATATCCAGCTTCAGCCCCTTGTATAGAATTTCCAAAAACAACTTCATCAACATCCTCGCTGTTGATACCAGAAAATTTTAGAGCTCCCTTGATAGCAGTAGCTCCCAGTTTTGAAGCAGAAACATCCTTTAAGGAACCACCAAATCTTCCTATCGGAGTTCTTGCCCCGCTTACTATTACAGCTTCTTTCATGTCTTAACCTAATAATTTTCGTTTGAATTGTACCATATCATTGAAAACAAATTTACATTGCTAATTACTCAAAATAATGCTACTTGAAAGGCCAATTATTTATAAAAACCCAATATAATAGAAGTGTATACTTGTTTATATACAATTTTGTCAATTGAAATTACCAAAATTTCAATTGACACATTAAATCAATATTTATAGAATTATTCAGGTTGGATAGTTAATGGCTATAGCTTCCATATACTTTTTAAAGGAAAACGCAATCTAGGTAAATTAATGGATCCCATCACAATTACCGGTACTCACTGGGCTCAAATAAGTCAATTTGTTAATTTTATGTTTTATTCTGTTGGAGCAGTTATTATTATTGCAACCAATTTGCTTATAGGGTATATATTTATTCCCTCTCTTATAGATTCTCAAGACAGCCCTTTGTCTATAATCAACGGAGCAAAACTAGAAAACCCTAAGTTTGTTTCTTTCCTACTAAAAATACAAAAAGCTTGCTATGCAGTATGTATAGCTGGATTTGTGGCTTTAATTTATCTGCTATATACAGCTTTTAGTGCACTGCCTGTAGTAAAAGAAATTTATGATGCTATTTGGATATAAAATATTAATGAAAATTTTTGTTAAAAATTTAGTTGAGGTCAAAGCAATTTGATTCCTGGAGATTTTCAACTACCAAAACGTAACAAAAAAAACCTAATTTACTTGGTAATACTATCTATTGTTGGTCTTATTGGTGCAACTGTTGCCATAACTTTACTTTCTTTTGTCCTGTCTGCTTGGTTCGGGTTACCACTAGATGTTTTTGGTCTTAACGAAGGTCCAGACCAACCAATTAAATTTCCTCATAAAACCCACGTCGAGGAATTAGGCCTTGACTGTACCTTTTGCCATAGAACTGTAACATCAGAAGCTTCTGCTTCTGTGCCTTCGGTTACCCTGTGCATGACCTGTCATAAAAGCGTGGGGGATGATCTGGAGGAAATTGAAAAATTACGATCTATTTATGCGTCTAAAGGAACTATCGACTGGATAAGAGTACATCGAGTTCCAGATCACGCTCATTTCATACATGAAGCCCATGTTAAACATTTTTCTGAAAAAAATAATGTGGAACCCGCTCAAACTTGTTCAATATGTCATGGCAATGTTGCTGAAATGGAAAAAGTTAGACAAGCTAGAGAATTAAAAATGGGTGATTGTGTTGATTGCCATAAGAAAAATGACGGACCTACTGATTGCACAACCTGTCATTACTAAACAATTTAATATTCAATAAGGGTAAATGTTGACTACATCAAGACGAAAATTTTTAGGATTACTTGGAGGTACAGCAATTGGAGCTGTAGTTTTTCAAGCTTGTGGTGTACCTGAAAAAGAATTAATTATTCAAGCTCCCTTCGAGATGCCAGAAGATTTAGTGACAGGTATCGATAATTGGTATGCTACTTCTATAAATACTACTCCCGCCACGGATGGTGTTGTAGTCAGAGTTATGGAAGGAAGAGCAAAAAAAATTGAAGGAAATATTGATCATCCAATTAATCAAGGAAAACACTCCCCTCGAGCTGAAGCTACACTTCAATCCTTATATAATCCTGACCGTATCTCAAGCCCTCTGGTACGTATAGGGCCTAGAGGTTCAGGGAAATGGGAGCAAATTAGCTGGACTGATGCTATAGCAAGAGTTTCGGAACAAATTTCAAATATTGATGATAAATCTTCCATATTAATGGCAAACAATAGACTTAGTGGTCATTCTCAAATGATCCTTAACAATTTCACAACTTCTTTAGGGTGTAAAAATTTAATATATGAACCAATAGAATCTACGAACTTAAGATCTGCTATCAATCATGTATTTAATCAAACACAAATTCCTGATTTTGATATAAAGAATTCAAAATTCCTCCTCTCTTTTGGAGCAGATTTTCTTGAAAGCTGGGTTTCTCCAACTAAATACTCAAGAGATTTTGGTCATTTTAGACAAGGCGGTGATGTACGTGGCAAAATGATTCACGTTAGTTCAAGGTATTCCATGACTGCTGCAAATGCAGACGAATGGATTTATGTAAATCCTGGCACTGAAGGCCTCCTTGCTATGTCTATAGCATACGTGATCATTCGGCGTAAACTAGGCAACCAAGCTAACATAGCAAGCCTAACAAATAATGGCAGATTCGATATGTCAGAATATAGTCCTGGTAAAGTATGTAATATTATTAGCCCTTACTTAACTGCTGATCAAATTGTAAAAATTGCTAATGAATTTATAGAACATTCACCAAGTTTAGCTATTGGGGGAGATTCTGTTGGATCTCATACTAATGGTTTTGATTCTTTGTCAGCTATTTATTCATTAAATTATTTGGTAAATAACATCGGCAAAAAAGGCGGTGTAATATACCAGCCAAAACCAGCAATGCCTGAATTAATCAACAATGAAATTCCTGGTAGTTTCTCTGAATGGGAAAAAGTCACAACTGATATGAGAGAAGGTAAAATTAATATCCTCTTAACTTCAAATATAGATCCTGTTTATGGATTACCTGGAAGCCTAAAAGTCAAAGAAATTTTATCTTCTGAAAATACTGTGCCACTAATTGTCAGTTTTTCTGGACATATGGATGACACCACATCTATGGCAGACCTTATTTTACCCCAAGGAGACCCTTTGGAAGAATGGGGTACAAATATACCAGACCCTGGCCCTGGATATCAAACTTTAGGTTTTCAACAACCCGTTGTAAGGCCATTTTTTGAGTCTAAAGGAAAGCATTATGGTAATAAAAGCTTCTCCGATTCACTCATTTCGATTTCAAAAACAATGGATTTAGATATAAAAATTAATTCTGATTCTATCAAAGATTTAGTCAAAGAAGATTCCAAAAAACTATTTGATCTTAATAGGGGTTCTGTAAGAGCTCAAAATGATAAAGAATTTTGGGTGGGTGTGTTACAAAGAGGTGGCTGGTGGGATGTCAAAAATATGTTTAAAGGTAAAATAAACAAACCTCCAAAATTTAAAAACTTACCAACACCTGTTTTTAATGATAATGCAGAGTATGATTTCCACCTTATTCCTTTTGTTTCAAATGGAATATCCGATGGATCAGGAGCTAACCTGCCATGGATGCAATCTCTTCCTGACCCCATTTCAACTGCCACATGGTCTACTTGGGTTGAAATTAACCTGAAAGATGCTAACAAATTAGACATCACTGAGGGAGATATAATAAAAATTACTAACCAATCTGGGAAAAGCATAGAAGCTATAGCCTATCCTAATCCTGCCTCAGCTCCAAATACTGTATGTGTTCCTGTTGGACAAGGGCATACTTCTATGGGAAGGTATGCTAAAAACCGTGGTGCTAATGTGTTGTCTATACTTGATCCTTCAAAAGACGACAATACTGGATCTTTAGCTTGGTCGGCTACGAAAGTCCAAATCGCTAAAACTGGAGATTGGAAAAAATTACCTCAGATGGAAAATGAATTAGGAGATTTCCCTCGAGATCCTGAGCGCAAAGTAATCAAAATTGATGGTGATGGAGAAAAAAATGAGCATCATTAATTCACTATTCTGCAATAAACTTAACTATATGGAGAAACAATCAAATGGCTGAAACTAAGTGGGGAATGGTAGTTGATTTAGATAAATGTACAGGGTGCCAATCTTGTGTAGTTGCTTGCCAATCTGAAAACAATATACCTATTAACACAGAGGACATATTCAATCAAAGAAGAGCTATTGAGTGGATCAGAATTGAAAGATACTGGGAAGGTGAATTTCCAAATGTGAAAGCTAGATATGTTCCCGTATTATGCCAACATTGTGATGAAGCTCCTTGCGAACCAGTTTGTCCTGTTTTAGCAACTTACCACAACGACCAAGGTTTAAATGTGCAAGTTTATAATCGATGTATTGGAACTAGGTTTTGTGCCAATAACTGTCCATACACTGTTAGATTCTTTAATTTCTGGGAACCAGAATGGCCTGATAGCTTGAAAAACCAGCTTAACCCTGATGTAACAGTCAGAAGCCGTGGAATTATGGAAAAATGTACTTTTTGCATACAAAGAATTAGAAGAGTATCGAAAAATTCTAAATCTGGAGAAAAAACAAACGAACGAGATTTAAATCCTGCATGTACAAATGCCTGCGCTACTGATGCGTTAGTGTTTGGAAATTTAAATGATCCTGAAAGTAAAGTCTCCAAAGCTAGATCAAAAGGTGAAAAACGTAGTTATAAAATGCTAGAAGAACTAGGAACAGAACCCAATGTGATTTATCTTAAAAAAGTTGAGAAGGGAAACAAGCAGGAAAATCATGTCCACTAGTCATAACACACATCAACAAACACAATTTTCAAAACAAACTGATTTAACAGAAAAATTAGTTGGGTTGCATGTTTCTAAGTATAATAAAAATAGAATTTTTTTGGTTTTGCTTTCTATCCTATCCATTATCGGTTTAATTGGATTAATAGTAAAAATCAGCACTGATGGATTTGATAACCCTGCTGAGTGGGGATATTATGTGACTTTTGTAGTTTTTATACTCACCACTGTTCAGGCTGCTCCCATGGTTGCTATTGCACCATTTATTGCTAAAGGACATTGGAATAGATCAATTACTAAAGTTGCTCAATTATTTGCTCCTTTGGGCTTAATTAATCTAATTTTATTCGTCCCTGTTCTATGTGTTTTACCAAGTCTTAGTGATGGTAGAAGAACATTATGGTTCTTTGAATCACTTAAAATGCACTCTCACATGCCTCACATAATAACTTCAATTAGTTTCATATGTTTGGTTCTGCTTGGAATAGCTTTGCTGTGGGTATCTACGGTACCTGACTTTGCGATCCTAAGAGAAAACTCAAAAAACCCTTATCATAAAAAACTTTTTTCAATCCTTTCTAACAGATGGATAGGGACTTCCAAACAATGGTTCACCCAAAAGCATAGAATTGGAATATTAGGTGCATTTTATTTTATGACACTGGTAATTCTAAACTTTCAAATAAGCTCAGATTTCGCAATGAGTTTGATTCCCGGATGGATCGATTCGCTATATCCAATAACACATGCTGCAAATTCATTTCAAGCAGGTGTAGCTACTGTAATTTTAGCAATGTTCGCATTAAGAAAATGGGGTGGTTGTAAAGATTTTATCGAATTTGACCAATTCTGGGCATTAGGAAAATTAATGTTTGCTCTTTCATTGATGTGGATTTGGTTTTTCTTCTCTAGCTTTATTATATTTTGGTATGGCGCTAAACCAACTGAAAAAGCAATTATTGAATTGTCAATGACTGGTCCTTATTTTGTTCCTTTCCTAGGTTCAGCATTTTTGTTATTTATTTTGCCCTTAATTACCATGCCTTTCAACAAAATCAGAAGGTCTATTTGGGGACCAACTATCATAGCATTTTTTATACTAATAGGAAGCTTCTTGGATAGACTTAGAATTTATGTGCCTGCATACCAATTAACAGAACATCCTAACAAACATAATATTTACCTCGCAGATATTCCTGCAACTATATTGCCTGACATTCCGGATATCATGATTATTGTTGGTGGAATTAGCGCGATAATACTAGCTTACACATTATTAACAAAATTGATTCCAGTAATTAGCATTTGGCAACAAAAAGAATTATCGTTATATAAAATCCATAAAAAATTCCATAGAACTGAAGTCTTAGTTCTTGGAAAGCCAGAATAAATTAATGAACATATATATTATTATTAAGAAATAAAATGCAAGAACATCATCATCGTACAGACAAACAAATTAATAAGGAGCTACTAAGCTCTATATTTGCAACTCCAAAATGGTGGCCAATAGCTACTTTACTTTGCCTGATAGTATATCTTACTGGAATGACAGCATTTGGATATATGCTTAATAAAGGAGTTGGCGTTACAGGTCTTAACAGACCCGTTTTTTGGGGATTCTACATGGTGAATTTTGTTTTCTGGATAGGTATTAGCCATGCCGGAATAATGATATCTGCGATTTTAAGATTAACTCAAGCTGAATGGCGCAGGCCTATCACTAGAGCTGCTGAAGTTTTAACAGTTTTTTCTCTAATAGCTGCACTTCAAGCTGCTCCCTTAGTTCACGTCGGGAGACCTTGGAGAGCTGATCTATGGGTATTTCCATATGACTTTTCTAGAGGTATTTGGATTAATGTAAAATCACCATTTATTTGGGACCCAAGTGCTGTAATGACATATCTAACTGCTAGTACTTTATTTGTTTTTGTTTGTTTGATTCCAGATTTAGCAATAATTAGAGACAGAACAAAAGGAATCGTAAGTAAAATTTATGGATTTCTATCTTTAGGCTGGCGAGGAACACCTGTTCAGTGGAAATTACAAATTGTTGCTGGGATATTATTGTCAGCTCTAGTTTTGCCTGTTTTTGTGTCTGTGCACAGCATAGTTTCTTGGGACTTCGCTGCTCAAATTGGACCTGAAGCTTGGCATTCTACAATTTTTGCTCCATATTTTATTATAGGCGCAATCCATTCTGGTGTTTCTGCTGTAGCTACTGTAATGGTAGTTATGGTCTGGCTATTTAAGTGGGATAAATACATTACATCTGACCATTTAGACGCTATAGGAAGACTACTGATTATAGTAGCAACTGCATGGTTTTTCTTCTTTTTCCTTGAATGGGTATATGCATTGTACACTCTAGAAGGCCCAGAACTCGCAATGAGGCAACTGCAGGTATTTGAAATGCCATGGAGTGCTTTATTTATTGTGTTTGTTATTACAGCTTACCTTTTCCCTGTACCTTTGTGGTTATTTAAAAAAGTAAGAAGAAATTTCTTGTGGATGTTTATTACAACTATATCCGTAAATATAGGTATGTGGCTTGAAAGATTCTTAATCATTGTTCCTGGTTTAATGAGAAAGCAACCTTTGATGTTCAGCTGGGGAACTTATTCCCCTAGTATAGTAGAAATACTTATGGTTGCTATGACGTTTGCTTGGGTTTTAATGGGAATGCTTTTATTCGCAAGAGTTTTTCCTCTAATTCCACTATTTGATATCAAAGAAGGTATGGTTGGACGAGATGAAATTAAAATTGGCAGGGCTAAAGTGCCTGCTTCTATAAGAGAGTAAGGATTGTATTATGTTTAACAAAAGAAGTGTTATAGGCTTGTTTACAGATGAAGATTCTGTTGCAGACGCGCTGGACAAAGTGTCTGAATCAGGATTTAGTTCAGCCGAATATGAAATTTTGACTGGTACTCCTTACCCAGACGGAACATTCGGTGACGAAGAACCAAAACATAAACTTTATAGATTTCCAATTATTGGTGCTATGTGTGGTTTTATAGTTGGTCTTTTATTAACTGCAGGGAATCAAATAGCTTTTCCTTTAATAACGGGAGGTAAGCCTCTATTGTCTATCCCTCCTATGCTAATAATAATGTATGAAGGTACCATGCTAGGAGCAATATTATTCACAGTTTTTGGAATTATTTTTGAATCAAGATTGCCAAGGCTTTTCATGGGCGCGTATGATACAAAAATTACTGAAGGATATATTGGAATATGTATTACTTCAACTCCAGAAAAAATGTCCACTGCTGAAGAGGTATTAAAAAATAATGGTGCCGAAGAAGTAAAAAGAGGATGGGAATAATTCATTAATGATGAATAAAAAAACACATATAATTTTATTTATATTTACACTGTTAACTGTATTTTCAGCAACGGGATGTGTTTCTTACAATAATATTAGTGGTGTAACTACTATTCGAGGTGTAGGGTCATTTGATTTACCAGTAATTCCTAAAACAGGTTCGCATAAGGTTATGGTATTTAGCGAAATGCATTATCAACAATCTTACAGGTCCCAAGAAGGCCCCAGGCTACTACCTCCAAGAGATTCTGTTCCTATTACAGGCAAAGAACTCTCATACAATTCCCTTGAAGAATACCAAGGACTTTCAACTCCACAACGTTTTCTTTCTACTTATAATGAAGAACAGGTTAAGGAAATATATAGAGTTAATTGTTTAGTTTGTCATGGGCAAAACTTAGATGGTAGCGGAAATATTGTAAAGTACATTGACAAAGGCCCTTTACCCGTCAATTTATTGGAATCTTCAACTCAAGATGCTAAACCCGGAGAAGTCTTTGCATTCATATCTTATGGTGGCAGACAAGGGTTCTCGTCACATATTCGAAACAGGGAATCAGCTTCCCCAATGCCTAGTTTTAGATACTTACTATCTGAAAAAGAGCGTTGGGATTTGGTAAAATATATTCAATCAATTAACGACTAAATTTATCCACTAAAATAATGGAAAAAAGACTTTTAGGAAGAACAGGCCACTCAAGTACTGTAGTTACGTTTGGTGCTATAGTTTTAGGAAAATCTGAATTACCTCAAAAGCAATTAGATGGCATCGTTGATTTAGCAATAAATCAATACGGAATCAATCATATTGATATTGCTCCAGGTTATGGTAATGCTATGGAAGCCTTAGCTCCATCAATTCCAAAAATACGAAATAAAATCTTCTTAGGAACTAAAACCGCCGTCAAAGATCAAAAAGGTGCGTGGGAAAATATTCAAAGCTGCCTTCAAAGATTAAAAGTTAGCAATGTTGATCTTTTACAACTTCATGGTATATCTACGATGGCTCAACTAGATGAAGTAACTATGAAAAATGGTGCATTAGATGCAATAGTCGAATCTCGCCAAAAAGGAATTACGAAATGGATAGGTATTACAGGCCATGGACCTGAAGCACCAAAAGTACACCTAGAAGCTCTTAGAAGGTTTGATTTTGACACTATTATGTTCCCTATGAGTCCATCGATATGGCGAAATGAAAAATATCAAATGGATTCAAAAAAACTTTTAAAACATGCAAAAACTAATAATGTTGGAATACAATGTATTAAAATGCTAGCAAGAGGAGGATGGGGAGATTCTACTCCAGATTGCACAACATGGTATGATCCACATAGAACTCAAGATGAAATTGATGCTTCGCTATGGTGGCTTTTATCACAACCCATACATACAGCTCCTAGCACTGGAGAAATCACAGTATTACCCAAAATCCTAAACTCAGCTGAAAGATTTTACCCTCTAACCAAACAAGAAGAAGCACAAGCAATAAATAGGCAAAAGACAGCTATTAAAGAACCGCGTTTAGGAATAATTAATTGAAGTAGAAGTTTCAACTATTGTCTCATCTTACAATATAAAAGCACAAATTCCACACTAAAATATCAGATGTCAGTTAATTGGATTTACAAACCTGAAACAATAAATCTATTCTAATTCTAACCCGTCTGCAAGAACCATTATTCGATTATTCTCAACTCTGATTGAGCCGCCAGTAAGTAAAAAATCTTTCTCTGTTGAAGATGATCTGTATGTTAATTTTCCGTTTGACAAAAGACTTGCCAAAGGAGCATGCCCAGGCAATATAGTAAGCTGACCATCAGCACCAGGTACAATAACCATAGTTGCATCAGAAGCGCTGAAAACTGATTTTTCTGGAACAGCAATTTCTATATGAATTGACATAGATTATTATCCTCTAAACTAATTTGATCCCTTTGCTTTTTCAACCGCTTCGTCTATTGTGCCAACCATATAAAAAGCCTGCTCTGGCAAATCATCGTGGTCACCATTTAAGATTTCTTTAAATCCTCGTACGGTCTCAGCAATCGGAACATAACGTCCTGCCTGACCTGTAAACTGTTCTGCTACGAACATAGGTTGAGATAGAAATCTCTGCAATTTTCTAGCTCTGGAGACTACTAACCTATCATCATCTGACAATTCTTCTACACCCAGTATTGCTATAATATCCTGTAAATCTCCATATCTTTGAAGAACTTCCTTTACATTACTAGCAACATCATAGTGATCTTGGCCTACAATAGAAGGTTCCAAAATTCTTGAAGAAGATGCTAATGGGTCAACAGCTGGATATAAACCTTGTTCAGCAATAGCTCTTTCTAATGAAACAACAGCATCAAGATGCCCAAACGTAGTAACAATACCTGGGTCAGTATAATCATCAGCAGGAACATAAATAGCCTGAAAAGATGTTATAGATCCATTTCCGCTTGAAGTTATGCGTTCTTCAAGTGCGCCCATTTCACTAGCTAATGTTGGCTGATATCCAACAGCGGAAGGCATTCTTCCAAGTAATGCAGACACTTCCATTCCTGCAAGTATATACCTATATACGTTGTCAACAAAAAGAAGAACATCTTGATTTTTTTCTTCCTTAAAATATTCAGCCATCGTCAAGCCCGTTAAACCTACCCTTGCCCTGATTCCAGGGGGTTCATTCATTTGGCCAAAAACCAATACAGTACTATCTAAAACTCCAGACTCTTCCATTTCATTCCATAAATCATTACCCTCTCTGGATCTTTCACCAACTCCAGCAAAAACAGACACTCCCTGATGTTCTGCACCAATATTTCTTATTAATTCCTGAATAATAACTGTTTTACCCACTCCAGCGCCTCCATAGGCACCAACTTTTCCTCCTTTAGTAAACGGAGTAATTAAATCTAGCACTTTAACTCCCGTTTCCAAAACTTCAACCGTTGTAGCTTGATCAGCAAATTTAGGTGCTTCACGATGAATGGGCCACTTCTCAGCTTTATCAATGTTACCTTGCTTATCCAAAGGCTGGCCTAAACAATTAAATAATCTCCCCAAAGTTGGCTCTCCAACTGGGACAGAAATGGGTAAGCCAGTATCAGTTACAGTGACACCTCTGGCTAATCCATCAGTAGGTCCCATTGCCAAACATCTCACCCAGTTATTTCCGACATGTTGCTCAACTTCCAATATTAATGGTTCACCATTAACTTCAGTTTCTAAAGCGTTATAAATGCCTGGCATCTGTTCAGACGGAAATTCTACGTCAACAACAGTTCCTATTACTTGTATTATTGTTCCTATAGCCATTAAATTACTCCTAATATAAATTGATACCTAAGACGTTTGTGCCTCAACTCCGCCCACAATATCTAACAACTCATTAGTTATCATCTCTTGTCTAGCTTTATTCATTTTTAAAGTCAAATCATCGATCATTTCATTAGCTGCATCAGTAGCTTTTTGCATAGCTACCATCCTTGCAGACTGCTCACTGGCAATACTTTCTAGTAAACAATGAAATATCTGAACCTCTACGAACTTAGGCAATAAAATTTTTATCAAATCATTGATGTTTGGTTCAGCAATAAAATCTACATTCTTTAAGTCAGTTTGTTCAATAGGCAACAAAGGCAAAACAGCAGGTTTCTGTACGGTAGAACTAACATATTCAGAAAAGATTACAGACACCGCATCAACCTTTCCTTTTACATAATTATCTATAGCAATCTTAGAGATCGGTAAAACATCAGATATTTCAGGGCTTTCCCCAACATCTGTAAAAACTGATGAGATTTCATTTTGAGATTTTTCAAAAAATTCAAAACCTTTTTTCCCAACTGCAATGACTAAATTTTCTGAGCTATTACCTTCCATAAACTGATTTGCAAACCTATTTACATTATTATTTAATCCGCCCGTCAATCCTCTATCAGGAGTAATTAATATTATCTGATTAGATTTTATTTCTCTTTTTTCCAAAAGAGGATGAACAGAATCATCGTTGGAAATTCTAGGAACAATTGTATTAACAAATTCTCCTATCATTTGGTTATATGGACGACTAAACAAAGCAGCTTCCTGAGTTTTTCGCATCTTAGAAGCAGCAATCATAGACATGGCTTTAGTAACCTTAGCCGTACTCTGAACGCTTTTAATTCTTCTATTTATTTCTCTTACGCTAGGCAAAAAATACTCCTATTTTAGATTCAAAAAATCAGTGAAAATCAATACAGTCCTGCCTTTTTGAATTTTGAAATTGCAGACTCCAAAGATTCTGTAATCTCTTTTGTTAGATCTTTCTTTTTTTGAATTTCATCTAACAAATCTTGATGATTAGAAGATATATATTCATGAAATGCATTCTCAAAATCTAAAATTTTTGACACATCAACATCATCCAAATGTCCGTTATTTAATGCAAACAAAATAGTTACTTGTTGTCCTAATGATAGAGGTTTATTTTCTGGCTGCTTCAAAACTTCCACAGCCCTTTGACCTCTTTCCAATTGAGCTCTAGTAGATTCATCTAAATCAGAAGTTCCAAATTGAGCAAACGTGGCCAATTCTTTAAACTGCGCTAAATCTAATCTTAAACGACCTGCTACACTTTTAATCGCTTTAGTTTGAGCTGAACCACCTACTCTCGAAACAGAAAGCCCGGCGTTAACCGCAGGTCTAGTTCCAGAGTTAAACAATTCTGTTTCTAAATAAATCTGTCCATCAGTAATAGATATCACATTTGTAGGCACATAGGCGGATACATCCCCAGCTAAAGTTTCAATTATAGGAAGTGCTGTTAATGAACCTCCACCTAACTCAGGAGATAATCTAGCAGCCCTTTCTAACAATCTACTATGTAAATAAAATACATCTCCGGGATATGCTTCTCGCCCAGGAGGTCTGCGCAATAACAAAGACATTTGGCGATATGCCCAAGCATGTTTAGATAAATCATCATAAACTATAAGGGCATCTTTTCCTTGACTCATAAAATATTCACTGATAGCACAGCCGGTATAAGGAGCTAGAAATTGCGTTGGAGCTGAATCAGCAGCATTAGCAGAAACAACAACAGTATGCTCAAAAGCTCCAAATTCTTCAATCTTAGCAACTGTTTGAGCTACTTTACCAACTCTTTGTCCGATAGCAACATATATGCAGACTAAATCTCCACCTTTTTGGTTAATAATAGTATCAATAGCTAGAGCAGTTTTACCTGTAGATCGATCTCCAATAATCAACTCCCTTTGCCCTCTACCAATAGGAATCATATTATCTATAGCTTTAACACCTGTTTGCACAGGAGTGTCAACTGATTGCCTAGAAGCTACGTCAGGGGCAATAATTTCCACTGGCCTAGATTCAGTACTTTTAATTGCGCCTTTTCCATCAATCGGATTACCTAACGCATCAATAACTCTTCCGATAAGCTCGTCTCCTACTGGCACCTGAACAACATTTCCAGTACCTCTTACCCCGCTACCTTCTTTAACGGCAATAGGATCTCCCAAAATAACAACACCAATTCCATCTTCATCTAAATTTAATGCCATGCCAATAATCCCGCCATCAAATTCAACAAGCTCATTAGCTCCAACGCTTGATAAACCATGAACTCTAGCTATACCATCGCCTACCTCAACTACTGTACCAACATTTTCCACAGATAAATCAGCTCCAAAATCTTTAATCTGTTTTCGAATTACAGATACTATTTCTTGCCCATTAACTGCCATTTTTCCCTCCGTTGTTAATTACCTTTATACAAATTTAATTATTTTTTATTATTTCTTTTCTCATATTATTAAGCTTCTTCGCAACGCTACCATCCAAAACCGTATCTTCCACTTTTAATATCAATCCACCAATAATACTTGGGTCAATTGCCGTTTCAAGTACTATCTCTCCTCCAAATAAATCTTTGGACATGTTCTTTATATCATCTAGCTGTTTATTTCCTAATTCAACTGCTGAAACTACGAGAGGTCTTGACACTTTTTTATACTTATCATTTACATTGTTAAATTCAATGAGAATATCTCCCAAAATATTCACCAAACACCTAGAAGCTAATAAGCAAACTAGATTAATAGCCATCTTATTATCAATTTTCTTAAAAGAATTCTGTATCAATTCATATTTTTTTGACTTAGAAAACTGTGGAGAATCTAAAATTTCAATAGAAACAGAATCCAGGACATCATAAATAGCTTCCAAGCTGTCTGTCCAAGAATCAATATTATTTTGCTCCAAAGCAATTTCAAAAATCGCCTGAGCATATCTTTTAGGAGATGATACCTTAGGCATTAAAACCCTCTATCGACATAAAATTAAACCTTCCACTAAAGCCAAAACGAACACCTGTACTTAATCAAAATTAAGTCAATTATTCATCACTTGACTTCTGTACCTTCTTTCAAAACTTGCGCAATCAAATCCTTGTGCGTTTTAGGATCAATTGATTTTCCAATAACACGTTCAGCTGCATCAACTGCCAAGCCAGCAAATTCCTTACGTATTTCCTCTAAAGCCACATCTTTTTCTCGCTGTATATTAGTCGCTGCCTTTAAACGTTCAGCCTCTATGTCTGCCTTAGCTTTAGCTAATTCATCATCATGAAATTTCTGCGCTATTTTTCTGGATTCAGCAATAATAGCCTGTCCTTCTGTCGTTGCTTCAGACAATTTTTCTTCCATTATTCGACTTTGTTCTGCAGAATCAGATTTCGCTTTTTCTACCATCTGTAAACTTTCTTTAATTTTTAAAGCCCTCTGGTCAATAATTTTTACCAATGGGCCATAAAGAACTTTCGAAAGAATAAAAAACAAAACCAAAAAACTCACAACTTGTGTTAACAAAGTAGCTAAATTAATACCTAATGCATCCATAATCTAACAACAGCTTTCTGTAGAATTGTAATAACCAACGAATTTAAACAAACTTTATTATAACCGCCACAACCAAAGCATAAATAGCTATAGCTTCAGCGAAAGCAATTGCTAAAATCATGTTAGTTTGAATTTGCTGCCCTGCTTCCGGATTTCTTCCTAATGCTTCCATAGCTTTAGAAGCTAACATACCAATAGCAAGAGCAGGCCCAACTGAACCCAATCCAATAGCTATAGCCGCAGCTAAATCACTAACATTTCCTGTTATACCTTCCATCTATTACTCCTTATATGTTGTAATTGAAATTTTAACCAATAACGTATATTTTCTTTATAAAATAATTTTCTTAAATAGTAAAATGATTTTCTAGTAATTTTCACCTAAAACTGATCAATAATAATAATATTTTTCTCCTAATGATGTGATGTAGCAGCAGTTGCAAAAACTAATGTGAGCATTGAAAAAATAAATGCTTGAATTGCACCAACAAAGACCTCCAAACCCAAAAATGGAATGAGGCCCACAAGAGGAATCAAAAACGCCATAGCAATCAATAAAACTTCTCCGGCAAATATATTTCCAAACAACCTAAATGTAAAACTAACTAACCTTGCTACCTCACTAAGGGCCTCTAAAATCCCAACGAAAAATCCTATAGGGCCATGTTTAAAATTAATAAACTTTCCAATATGACCAAATATACCTAAAGTACTTAATCCCCAAAAGTGAATCATTATTGTGGCAACAATCGCAATAGCCAATGGAGTGTTAATATCTGTATTAGCACTTCTGAAGTAAGGAACCAACAATCCTGCTTTTTTTCCACCTTCTTCATGCCCATGTTCATGTTCATCCATCCATGCTTTTCCATTAGTTACGCTCTGGCCAGATCCTAAATTCAATACAAAAACATTGTCAGATAATTTATCAAAAACCTGCAACCTAACACCTTCTAGATCTTCATCAGAAGCATGATGGTCGCCTGAATGAATATCTATGCCTCTATGATGAAATACTTCTTCGGGACTTTCTACTCTTCCAATAGTTCCAAATCCTGGCAAAATACCAAACCAATTTGCTGTGACAATAAACAAAAAAATCGTCATGACAAGAGGAAAAAATATTCTACCCTTTTCTTTACCAGCAACTCTTTCACAAGTAGTAATAAAAAGCTCCAAAACAATTTCCCAGAATCCTTGAATACGATTAGGTATCTCTGAGGCTTTCCTTGATCCAAGAAATGCAAAAACAGATAAAAACAAGATAGTAATCCAAGTAGCTATCATCGTATTTGTTATATATATTTTGCCTAAAAATCCTAATTCACCCACCGGAGAACTGCTAATCGATTCAGCCGGAAGTTGAATATGAGCCATAGGAGATCCCAAAAATCCCCCTCCAAACTTTTGCCCTAAAATACCTCCAAATATACTTATCACAAGAACTAAGAGAGCTAAAAAGACTAATAATTTTCTATTTAATAAAATGCCTGGCAAAAAAACCCTCGTTCAAATACTTAAAACATTTTTCGTTTAATTGTTTAATGTCTTTACCATACGGTATATCCCTACAACTGAAAGAAACAAACCAGTCAATAGTCCCAAAAGAATCAAAACCGGTTTTGTTCCTAAATTATTGTCGAAAATATAACCTATATAACCACATCCAAACAAGCACAAAACTACATACCAGCCCAATCCAAGAAATCTCAGGGCATTACGCAATAAAATGCACTCCTAAATCTAAACAATTTCGAACATCGGGGGAAATTGTAGCACAACCAAATTTGAGTGGTCAATTATCAATCGAAACACACAAAATACAATCTTGTAGCAGTAAGTGTATAATAGCTCAATCGAATAAGTTTAGCACTTCATCAAGTATCAAATTTGCCACTTCATATTTTAATGATCTATCAACTTGTTTTGTGTTGCCGTTTTTATCAATAATGGCCACAGAATTATAATCACTTTCAAACCCAATAGACTCATCTGAAATATCATTAGCTACAATTAAATCTAACCCTTTCGAATTTAATTTTTCTAAAGCATTTTTTATAACATCCTGAGTTTCCGCTGCAAAACCAATTTTTATTAATCCAGGTTTTAATACAGTTGACAAAATATCTGAAGATTGAACCATTTCAATGGAAATTTCTTTCACACCATCTTTTTTAATTTTTTGTTGACTAACATCACTTGGTTTCCAATCAGAAACAGCAGCAGCCATAATTAGAACATCGGCACTTGTAGATGCAAGCTCAACAGACTGTAGCATTTCTTCAGCTGTTTTAACCTTTTTTAACTCTATCCCAGGAGATTGTTTTGAAACCGTTGAAGATGAAACTAATTGAACGAAGGCGCCTCTATCTCTAGCAGCTTCAGCTAAAAAATTCCCCATCTTCCCAGAAGAATTATTAGAAATATACCTTACGGGATCAATATGTTCTCGGGTTCCTCCGGATGTAACAACAATATTTTTGCCTTCATAGTCTCCATGAATCCCCAAAATATATCTACACATATCCAAAATTTCAGATGATTCTACTAATCTCCCTTTTCCAACTTTGCCAGAGGCTAACCTTCCTTCATCTGGGCCCAACATATGAAAGCCATATTCAATTAATTTATCTAAATTAGTTTTAATCTGAGGTTTTTGAAACATATCTCCGTCCATAGCTGGGCATATCAAAATCGGAGCCTCAGTTGCTAACAAAGTTGCAGTTAATGAATTATCCGAAATACCTAAAGCTGTTTTTGAAACAATATTAGCTGTAGCAGGTGCTATAACAAAAAGATCTGCTTGGTTTGCTAAAACTAAATGATCCATGCCCATGTCAGAAGCGGGATCATATAAATCAACTACTACTTTACGATGAGTGATTGCCTGAAAAGACAACGGACTAACAAACTTAGTAGCTTTTTCAGTCATAATAACATCAACAATTGCACCTCTTTGTGTCAACTGGCTAGCTATATCAACAGATTTGTATGCTGCAATACTTCCTGTTACACCTATTACAATCTTTTTATTTTCAAAATACTTAATCATAATTACAAATTCATTATTCGTTTCAATTTTATATATTTAACTATAATATTATTTATGTTGATTAAGTTCAAATATACAATATAATCCCGACAGTGTTAAATTCAAATCAACATAATCAAAAATCTGTGTGTTTTTATTTACAAGCTCTGAAAATCCCCCTGTAGCTACTACTATAGGACCTCCTGGCAACTCTGTTTTTAGCCTCTTAATCATCCCTTCAACCATTGCAATATGACCAAATATTAAACCAGACTGTAATGCGTGGATCGTATTTTTACCTACAGCTGTTTTTGGAGTATTTAAGTCAACTCTACGTAATTGGGATGTCCCATGGTATAAAGCATCGGCTGAAACGGATATTCCAGGAACGATAGCACCACCAATATACTGGCCATCCTCAGAAATTGCATCAAATACAGTTGCAGTCCCAAAATCAACTACTATAGCTGGATTACTATATAATTTTAGAATAGCTGCTGCGTCAGCTATTCTGTCTGCTCCAACATCTCTTGGTGAATCATAAACAATTTTTACCCCTGTTTTAATTCCTGAGCCAACAATAAGAGGCTTCATAGATAAATATTTCTCCGAAACTTCAAAAAAAACGTTCGTCAAAGGCGGCACTACACTTGAAATTATTACATTACTAATAATATCAACAGACAATTTTTTGTTTTCAAGCAAGTCAACAAGCAAAATCCCATACTCGTCTACCATGCGCGAAGGAGCAGTTGCAACTTTCCAAGTTACAATAGGGACATGTCTATCTTTTGATTTCAGCAAATCAAAAAGACCAATGTTTATATTCGTATTTCCAATATCAATAGCTAAAAGCATATACCCCTCTAGAATATTTTGGGATTATTTCCTAGGTAAATTATATCATTTTGAATAAACGCAGTCATTAATGAAAAAATTTGTTTTTTGATTCAACTCCAATTGCTTTTAATCAAGAACAATTAGATATAAAATGAAACATAGTAATCTCAATCAAAGATTGCGATTGTAAAATTTAAAAAATAAACAACATAACAATTGACGTTATATTTTTGTACGGAAAAATATTTTGGATAGAAATAAAACAAAACAAATAGTGTCTGATTATCTATCAAAGCCAATTGTGGTTTTCCTAAGAAAAACCAAAATTACTCCTAACCATCTAACAATTTCCGGAGTAATCATTTCAGCAATTTCAGCAACTATGATTTCACAAAACTTTCTAATATACGGAGGATTAATTTTACTTCTTTCCGGATTCTTTGATTTGCTTGATGGCGAAATGGCTCGCACAAATAAACAAACTAGTAAATATGGTGCGCTTCTAGATTCAATATGCGATAGAATTGGAGAAATATTAATTTTTATTGGAATTCTAGTATATTTCCATTCTAAAAATTACGACATGATACACAACTTATTTATTCTAACGTCTGTAGCATCTTCAAGCTTAGTAAGCTATGCAAGATCAAAAGCAGAAAGCTTAAATATCAAATGCACCATAGGTATTATGACCAGAGCAGAAAGGATTGTAATTTTAGTAATCGGAATTATATTCGAAGAATTTTTTGCAAATTCAATTTTTTATTGCCTTCTGCTAATTACATCCCTTTCTATAATCACGTTTTCTCAAAGAATTTCTCTAATAAAATCAACACTTAAAATACTAGATGAATGAATATTATTTTAAATTCAAAAATCAATAAATCCCCAGTTAACAGAAAAATGGGGTTATCTATTTTGTTCGCTTCATTGATGATAAGCGCTTCTTCTTTTCTAATACATTCTATACAAAATAACCACCTATACGCCGAAGAAAATTCAAACAAAATCGTATCTGAAAAAATCACAAGCGAATTCCCTGATGGAATTAAATTTCAAGCTGAATTTTCAAATTCAAAAAAAATACAATCAATTAAATTAAAAATTAAATTTGGCACTCAAGAACGAGGAGCCTACAATTACATGAATTTTACTCAAAATAATCTTTCCCAAAATACAACTGCAAACTTTTTTTGGAGAACAGACACTCCTGCTAAGTATGTTCCTCCTAATACATTTGTTAACTATGAATACGAAATTACATATATTACTGGTGAAAAATCAACCACTAAGAGCAAACAATCTATTTATTTAGATCCCAGATTTGAATGGAAATATGTCTCAAATGATTTGGTAAACGTAGCTTACCACGGTCCAGTTAAAAAAAGAGCTGAAATAGTTCTTGATTCAATCGACCAAACTGTAAAAAAAATGAACCCTGTTCTTTTCAATCCAGATAATGAAAAAATCAATCTTCCAATACGAGTAACTCTATATAACAATTACAAAGAAATGATAAGCGCCTTACCTGCAAAAAGCAAAACAGTCAGCAGAGAACTGGTTACAGAAGGTCAAGCATTTACATCTTATGGTACCGTATTAGTCCTAGGTTCAGGCCAATTAACTTCTGGAACCGCCTCCCATGAAGCAACTCATATTTTATCTCATAGAGCTGGAGAAGGAAGAATATATAAACTACCCCAATGGCTAGACGAAGGTCTTGCAGAATACGGCAATATACAACCAAGCTATTCTTATGATTTGGCATTAGAATTTGCCATAGGAACAAACAGATTAATTACGCCAATAACATTATCTCAAAAATATCCTTCTACTCCAGAAGACGTAATAATATTTTATGGACAAAGCAGATCTTTAGTTTCAATGATTATTTCAAAATATGGAAAACATAAAATGAGAGAATTAATGGCCAATATGAAAAAAGGAACAAGCCTTCCTGATGCCATACAAAAAACATACAACAAGTCTCTGATTGAGTTAGAAAACGAATGGCGTACAACCGTCAAAGCCCCTTTGTATACTCAAGAAAAAAATCAATCTGCACGACCTACAGCAATCCCTCAAAAAAAGCTTAAACTTTTTTCTTTAACCCCTCAAGCTGGTGCTGAAACAATAGGTTCAAACGAAAACAACTCTGAAAAAAAGAATGCTTCAAAATCTACTAAAGGATCTTGTCAAGCAAATGGATCCGATTCCAAAGATTTAAGTTCCGCAGCAATTGTTATATTGGTTATATTTTTAGTCTCAAGATCTAAAAAAATTAGTAAGTTCTAGGATTAAAAACATCATTCAGGGCATCTCCTAATAAATTCCATGCTAATACCATTAAAAATGCTACGCTTCCAGGAGCAAACATTAACCAAGGCTCTGTTCTTATGACGCTAATATTTCCGCTTTCCCACAACATCACCCCTAAGGAAGGTCTTGGAGGTTGAATTCCAAGCCCTATCCAACTCAAAAATATCTCTGCGCCAATCATTGAACCCATTCCCATTGTCACTGTAACAATTAAAGGACTGATTGCATTAGGTAACAAATGTCTAAACAAGACATTAGGAGTTGATACGCCAATAGATCTAGCTGCATCAATAAATTGTGTTTCTTTTAAGTATAATATTTGACCTCTTACCAACCGAGCAGTACCAATCCAACCAAAACTGACCAAAGATAACGAAATTACAAAATAATCAACAATCCCCCCTCTAACTAAACCTTCCAAAAAGCTATTGTCTTCAACCCACCTTACAAATTCAATTATCCTCGGCCGAACAGTTGCTGAAATGATTAAAATCAAAAAAAATGTAGGAATAGAAGAAACTATTTCTCCTGTCCTTTGGATAATTGCATCAATATAACCTCCAAAATATCCACTTACCAATCCCATTGTTACGCCTAAAATTAATCCCCCCGTTAACATTCCTACAAAAGTTAAAATCAATGTATTTTGAATACCCCAAAGAACTCGTGTAAAAACATCTCTTCCAGCACGATCTGTTCCTAGCCAGTGAGAAGAATTTGGACTTTGTCTAATTTGTGTGTAATCTTGGTCTGTATACCCATAAGGAGAAATCCAATCAACAGTGATTCCTGAAAGGTAAATAATTCCTAAAATCACTAAACATCCCACAGCTAGTTTTTTTCTTATTAATCTATCAAAAGCTCTGTGTATATGCCCTTTAGTTTTGAAAGACTTAATTTCTTGTTCTGTTTTGACATTTTGAGTCATGAAAATTTACCTGTATCGAATTCTCGGATCAACCAAAGCATAAGTAATATCCGCAAGTAAATTAGCAATTGCAAAAAATCCTGCAGTAATCAAAGTGATTGCCATAATAACCGGATAATCTCTATCAAATACCGACTGAACTGCCAGTCTTCCAATCCCTGGGATTCCCATTATTGTTTCAGTAATGATTGCCCCTCCAATCAAGCCGGCCAAAGAAAAAGACAAAATAGTGACTATGGGAATTACTGCATTTCTAAAAACATGTCTGGTGTCTATAACAAATGGCCCTAATCCTTTTGAATGAGCAGTCACAATATAATCCTGTTTCATTACATCTAGGGTAGAAGCACGCATTAATCTAACAAAAACTGCAACTCCCGGCAGCCCCATTGACAAAGCAGGAACAATTATCCTTTGATCAAATAATCCGCCCCACCCTGAGCAAGGTATTCCGCCCCAAAACGGTAGCCACAAGTTTTTTAGACACAATAACCACAATAACACTGGAACAAATACCATTACAGGTATAGACATTACTACTAAACAAATGGTTACTATAGCAGGGTCTTGCCACCCTCCTTGCTTATGCGCAATGAAAAACCCTAGCGGTATCCCAATGGTAGTACTAATTACCAATGCAGCCAAAGATAATTGAGCAGAAATCCACATCTTTGCGGAAATTAACTTTCGTACTGATTGCCCCCTATAGCGATAACTTTCCCCAAAATCACCTTGGAAAAAATTTACAGAATAATTAGCAAATTGAACCATCAAAGGCTTATCAAGCCCAAGCTCTTCTCTAAGATTTTGAGCAGATTGAGAGCTAGGATCGTATTTATTTCCCAAAATTACTAGCACTGGGTCACCAGGGCCTAAACGAAAAAGCATAAAAGAAATAAAAGAAACCACTAAAAGTAAAAATGGAACCCAAAGCAATCTACGAATAATATAATTCCACATTTTTTTTTCAAAAAACCTTCAATTTAATTACATGCTACTGAATTGATCATAATAACAAAATTAAATATTAAAATTATTCAGATATTTTCAACTTGCTTAACTTAGGAACAGTCATAGGAGTCAAAACATACCCTTGAACTCTTGGTTTAATTAAAGCATATTGTTCCCCAGTGAACCACAATGGAACCCAATAGGCTTCATTAACGATAATTTGTTCCGCCTGGCGATACAATTCTATTCTACTATTAATATCTTGTTCAACTCTTGCTCGTTCAAGGATATCATCCAATTGGCTGTTAGAATGTTGCCCATGGTTTTGAGCACTTTGTGAATGAAACAATATATCTAAGAAATCCTGTGGATCAGGATAATCAGCCTCCCAACCCAATCCTGCATAAACCTGCAATGCCTCTTTATCTAATTCTTCTAAGAAAGTTGCCCATTCAACTTGTTGTATTTCTACTTCAATATCTAATGTTTGTTTCCACATTTCTAAAATTACTTCCAAATCTAACCCTAGCGTACCGCCTGTTCCAGGTACAGTAATTGTAATCCTTGGCCTAGATGAAGAATCAGAATATTTAGATTCCTTTAATAATTGCTTTGCTAAATCTTGGTCATATGATAACCCATCGATGTTTTCACTTCTGCCCGGGAATCCAATAGGTAAAATTCTATACGCCGGAACAACTAAATCAGATAAAACATCTTTAGCAATCATCTTTTTATCAATTGCATGATTTAATGCTTGCCTAAATTTTTTATCATCAAAAGGCGGCATTGTAGTATTAAAGCCAATATAAGAAATACTAAACCCAGGCGGAGCAATTACTAAATCTTTATTTAGCGGCTCTTGTTTATCTAAAACCCTCTCTAAATCAAATAAACCAACTCCTGTAATATCAATTTCATCATTTTCATACATTGCCATTGATTGTCCGCCACCTAAATACATTTCTATCTTATGAATATCAATTGGGCCTAAATGATAATCATCATTTCTGGTTAAAACTATCCTTTCACCAATTTTATATTCAGTTAGTTTAAATGGCCCTGTCCCGACTGGATTTTCCAACCACCAATTCCTTCCGCCAGCTGTAACAACATCACGATCTAATACATAAGAAGTGGGATAAGACAATTTCGCTAAAAAGTATGGTTTAGGTGCGTCAATAGTAATCTGGATAGTTTGCTGATCAATAACTTTTAAACCTTTGATAGAATCAGCTTTGCCTTCCATATAATCCTTTAGGCCAACAATATCACCTAGATATGTCTCTGCTACAGGAGATGCCGTTTCTTTACTGGCTGATCTTTCAAAAGACCATTTCACGTCATCAGCAGTAACATTTTTTCCGTTATGAAACTTCGCATTCTCTCTAATTTTAAACGTATAAATTGTTCCTGTACTGTCTATATCCCAAGTCTCTGCCAAATCTGCCACAAGCTCCAAATCAGTACTTAATCCCACTAATCCACTAAATATCTCAACAACAATTCCAGCAGAAGTAGTATCTTTTGTTAAATGAGGGTCCAAAGTAGGTGGATCTGACCACAATCTCCTAAATGTACCTCCTCCTGTTTTTTGGGTCGATTGGGCTTGAGATTTTTCAGTATTTTGAGCAGACGATGATACAGATTTAGTACTCTGCTCTTTTCTATCATCAGTAGAAACATCAAGGCTTACTTGGGCGTCATTCGAACAGCCCAAAACCATCAAAATAACAAGACACAACGATGTTAATAATATTTTTTTCATCTTTCTCCTCAAAAAATTATCATCAAAATTAAATCAATAATCAACATATTAAACAGCAATATTCTTTCTTAAATATTCATCAATAAATCCTTGAATATTTCCATTTAGAACTGCATCTGCATTGGTTACATTAAATCCCGTACGATGATCTTTTACCATCGTATATGGGTGCAAAACATAACTTCTAATTTGATTTCCCCACTCTGCGGAAATATGCTCTCCTTTAAGTTTATTAATTTCTTCATTTTTTTCATTTATATTTTGCTGTAACAATCTAGATGAAAGGATTTTCATAGCAATAGTTTTATTTTGATATTGAGATCTTTCGTTTTGGCAGCTTACTTTGATGCCTGAAGGAATATGAGTAATTCGAACGGCAGTAGAATTTTTCTGTACACTTTGGCCTCCTGCTCCACCAGCCTTAAATACATCTATCTTAAGGTCTGAAGGATCTATGGAAACTTCTACATCATCTTCTACCTCAGGCATTACCTCTACCAAGGCAAAAGATGTGTGCCTTGCATGATCTGCATCAAATGGAGATATTCTTACTAACCTATGTACCCCTTTTTCTGATTTTAAATAACCAAAAGCATAATCTCCATTGAGTTCTACAACTATGCTTTTAATCCCCCCCTCTTCTCCCACTGAAACATTTAAAACATTAATATTAAAATCTCTTTGATCAGACCATTTTTTATACATTCTAAATAACATCTGAGCCCAATCTTGAGCTTCTAGACCTCCAGCCCCTGAATGTATCGCAAAAATAGCTGCTCTGTGATCATAGATTCCCGATAATGAAACTTTAAATTCCTCTGAATTAATCTTGTCAAAAATTAGATTTATTTCAGCAATTATTTCTTTCTCCAAAGTTTCATCATGTTCAACGTCAGCTAAATCACAAAGATCTATCAAATTCTCTAGTTCTATTCTAAATTGAAGCCATGGTTCAATTTGATTTTTAAGTAGAGATAGCTCTTTCATCTTTTTTTGTGCCATCAAAGTATTGTCCCAAAAACCTTCTGAAGAAATTTCTTTTTCAATTTTATCTGTTTTTTCCAATTTAGAGTCTGCGTCAAAGACGCACCATAATTCTTGAAACTCTGTCTAAAAGTTTATTTATTTTGAGCCTTTCTGATTTCATTTCAAGATATCCCTTCAGAAATTAAAACGTAAGATTCGAATTAATGTTATTTATTTCAAATTAAATAAATACAAATTCATAGCTAAAGGTTAACAAATATTGCCTATTAAAACAACCAGAAACAGCTGAACACATCTTAACTGAACAGCTAAAAAATTATAGAATATACTTAACACATGATTTCCTGAAAAACTAATAAATGCTACTTGAAACAACTATCTTGCTTATATTTTCATATCTAATGGGAAATTTCCCATCTGGATTTCTATACGCAAAAACTTTTCAAAAAACTGACATCAGAACAATTGGCTCAGGCAGCACAGGCGCTATGAATGTTTATAGAAACACCAATAAAACCGGCTTTTTTATAACTTTTTTATCAGATATTTTGAAAGGATCTATTGTAATATTTTTAGTTTCAAAATTACTTAGCTCTTCTGAGGTTTTAACTGGTTTTTGTGGAACATTTGTTATATTAGGGCATATTTATCCTATATTAATGAAATTTAAAGGAGGTAAAGGCCTTGGTCCTTTTTTGGGCGTAATGCTAATCTCCAATTGGATAATATCTGTTTTAGGATTAATAATTATTCCCATTACATCAATTATTTTTAGAAACTCAACGCTTGGAGTATTATTCGTAGTATTTTTAACTCCCTTTGGAACTTTTCTGTATTCAAAAAATCTAATTGATACATTAGTAGTTGCAGTCAATGCAATACTGGTAATTTTTGCACACAGAAACAACTTAAAAGAAATATTAAAATTCAAAAATAGCGAGTACAATATCTAACCAAAACTATTGTAATGATTAGAGTAGGTAAAAATAATTGTCTAACGCAGATTCAAAATTGCAATTTAAAATTGCAGAAACACCCGAAGAATTTGACCAAATCAACAAGCTAAATTACAAAACTTTTGTAGAAGAAATTCAACAACATCCTCAAAATCCTAAAAAATATTTGGTAGATAAATTCCACACCGAAAACACTTATGTGATCTGCTTAGAAAATGGGATCGTCATTGCAATGGTTTCTGTGAGAGGAAACAGACCTTTTTCTCTAGATGCAAAAGTTAAAAACTTAGATTCTTTTTTTTATAAAAACTTTAAACCATGCGAAATTAGACTCCTGTCAATTGAAACTAAAAGAAGAAGTGGACGAATATTACAAGGCCTTTTAACAAAACTTGCACTAGTTTGTATTAAAAAAGGATTCGATATAGCTTTAATTTCCGGAATTGTTGAGCAAGAAAAATTATATCTAAGATTAGGTTTCTTGCCTTTCGGCAATCCAGTCAAAAGTGGACAAGTATATTATCAACCCATGTATAAAAAACTAGAAGACCTTACTCACGAATGGGCTGAAAAATTCCTTAAAGACGCAATCACTGAAGAAAATAGTGGATAATCTTTTGTTTAACTTACTCCCAGGGCCAGTTACAATTAGAAAAGAAGTCCTCGATGAGTTTAGCAAACTTCCAATTTCCCACCGCTTAGGCAGCTTTGTGGATGCTGTATCTGAATTAAGATTTGATTTGTGCAAAATATTATCTGCAAATTTTTGTCAAATCATTACAGGATCCGGTACTTTAGCTAACGACATCATCGCTTACCAGTTAAAACTTTTAAAAGAATATGGCCTGGTTCTAAACAGTGGAGAATTCGGAGAAAGACTCGTTGATCATGCATCTAGGGCTCAGTTAAAATTCGAAGAATTTAAAATACCATGGGGCAATAGTTTTAATCTAAAAGAAATTGAAAAAACACTAGAAAAAAATCCTGACATTCGATGGATATGGCTTACTCATTGCGAAACATCTAGTGGCAAACTAACAAAATTATCTGAGCTAAAAATTATTTGCAACAAACGGAAAGTGAAAATCATACTTGATTGCATCAGCACTATTGGAAATATGCCAGTGGATTTAAATAATGTTTATTTAGCCTCTGCAGTCAGTGGCAAAGGAATTGGCTCTTTTCCCGGTCTAGCCTTGGTTTTTTCATCTTATAAACCTACCTCATCTAAAAGCCTTCCAAGAAATTTAGATTTAGGATTATATCAAGACAAAAAGGGTATTCCTTTTACGATTTCATCGAATCTGGTTTATGCTCTTAAAACAGCTGTTAATTTGATGAACCCTTCTGCTTCTTTCCATGAAACTGTTAAAGCTTCAAAATTTTTAAGAAACAGTATCAAAGAAATGGGGTTTGAAGTAATAGGTGATTTAAAAAATTCTTCTCCTGCAGTTACAACGATTCATCTACCAAAAACTTTAAATTCAGTTGATATTGGTAACAAGTTGAAAGAATCTGGATTTGAATTAAGCTTCAACAGTGAATACCTTGTTAAACGCAACTGGATTCAGGTATGCCTAATGGGAAATTGGTCACAAACTGCTGTGAATTCTTTTCCTGAAACACTTAAAAAAGTTTGTTCATCCTCTACTTAATGCCAGTATAAATTTTTAACAATTATTTGACATCAAATAAAAATTTAACTTACGATTATGTAACAAAATAATATTTTACTTGATTTGGAACTTTGATGACTAAAAACTACAAAGATGAGATAGAAGAAATATTAAATAAAGCTGGAGAGCTACAAAAAGCAAATAAAACCTCCAAACATTCTGATTCGTTTTATCAGAAATTGAACAAAATCCTATTTAGCAAAGAATGGAAAATTGCTCCAGGTTATATTATTTCCCTAGGTATCGCTTTAATTCTAACATTTATTATTTTAAGAAACGTTGAATCAGTTTTTATCTCAATATCTGGTTGGTTAGGGCTTGCCCTTGTTGTATTTGGATATTCAATAATTTTTGTGAAACCAGCCAAAACAAAAAAAACTTGGCGTGGTAGAGAAATTGATTATGAGAAAAATAACTGGATAGTGAATTTACTAAAAAAATTTAAAAATTAATTCAATATAAAAAAGAAAAATTTTCTTCAAATCTAGAATCCCTTTGTAATCTTCTGTATACTTCCTATACCAACCTTCTTATATAAAGGAATCCTGTGATGAGATTTGTTTTTTACAAAAAAAAATTCATTCCAATTTATTTTTTACTTTTTTGCCTTGCAATTATTACATTAACCGCATGTTCAGGCAAGGGCGGAAAAATCAGAGGAGTTTTACAAAACTCTACTTTAGATGGAGTAGAAGTTCCTTTCGCTGCATGGCAAACATTTGAATATAACGGAACTAATGCTTGTATTGTTGATCAAGCGAGCTCACTTAACCCTATTGCTCTTAGAAAAGGTACACGAGTTGAAGTTATTGATGAAGCCACATGCTCACAAACAATATTTAACGAAGAAACTGGAGAATCCTCTACATTTTCAACAAGCCTTTCTAAAATTCGCTTTCCATCTCCAACAAATGTAGGAAACGCTACCGCTGGAGCCCATGCAGAAGGAATAGGTTCCTTCTGGGAATTATGGACATTAACTTCAAACATAAGAATCATTGAAGAAAAATTAAGAACTCAAGCAAGGAGCAATGTACAAAACGAAGATAAGGTAAAACAAAGGCTAGAGCAAAGAGAAAAAGAAAAAGCAGAACAAAAAGCTAAGGAAAAAGCTAAGGAAAAAGCCAAAAAGTAATTACAGGATTGAAGAATGAATATGCTATCAAAAAATAAAGATTTAAATCCAAAAATGTTCTTGTTAATGACATTAATTTCATGTGTTTCACTTGGAGTTTTAATTTCTTGCTCTGAAAAAAGTGGATCTGGTCGAGGAATATTAATTGAAGCTTCAGAACAATCTATCACAATTCCAATGATTGCTTGGACTACATTTAACTACAGCAGCACGGACATTTGTCAGGTTTCTTCTCCTGGCGAAATTACTACAAAAAAGGGAACTAGAGTGGAAATTCTAGACGAAGCAACGTGTTCTCAAACTATGATCAATGAAGAAACCGGAGAATCTTCTACATTTTCAACAGGCCTTTCTAAAATTCGCTTTCCATCCCTTAATAACACCGGAAACGCAAGCAGTGGAACATTTAACGAAGTATGGGCTTTAAGTTCTACAATACAAATTACTGAAGAAAGATTTTCTAGTATTGGAAGAAGAGAACAATCAAGCAGTGACAGAAACAGAGAAAGAAAAGAAAGAAAAGCAGAAATCGATGCAAAAAACGCACAGAGACAAAAACGATAAAGGCAATTTTAAAATATGACTGAAAACAATTCTGTAAAATACAAAATTTCAAAAAAAATGCCAGTGTTTGGAACAATGGCTTCAGTAAACATGAACAAAGACGAATTGACCAAACTCATCGAAAGCAATAATTATGATTTTGTTTTAATAGACGGGCAACATGCTCCCCTCAACGAAGATAGCATTTCTAATTTTTGCTACATAGCCAACGAGCTAAACATTCATGTTCAATTTAGAATTAAACATACAAATCTAGCATTTTTATCAGGTAATTACATTGATCTTGGACCTTCTGGAGTTGAAATACCTCAAATTGAACTTGAATCAACTGTTATTGAAACTATAAACAATTTTTATTATCCTCCAAAAGGTATTCGCAGTTGGGGAGGGCAAGACAGAGTCGGTCTTTCACAAAAACCCTCTCGGTTAGAATATAGCCACTGGTGGGAAAATTATGGCACTTTGTGGCTTCAATTAGAATCAGTTGATGCCGTAAAAAATTGTCGCAAATTTGCTAAACCTGGGGTGGATTGCTTATCTTTTGGACCTGCAGACCTTTCATTTAGTTTAGAAAATACTTCAAATCATAACTTTAAGTCCATCGAAGATTGTGTTGCATTTACTTCCAATGAACTTTCATCTACAAACACTGCTGTTTGCTTCAGAAATGACCTTGGAAGCAGGCAACTTTATCTTGATATGGGAGTAACAGTATTACTTGAAACCCCAAAAGGAAAATGGGCAAGATAATTAATATAAATTGATTACCCCTCTCAAAAACATTACAATTCCTGTAATTGAAAGAACTCCTCCCATAAAAGCAAGCAATAAATTCAGATTAACTTTCCCTGTTAATCTGGCACCTTGGTAGCTGCCCAAAATAGCAGCAAGTCCCATCATCAGAACTATTTCATACTCAATCCCTCCATGAATTGAATGCCCAAGTCCTCCAACAAAACCCATGCAAAATCCAATTATTGTATTCGTCCCAGCAGCTATGCGTGGCTCTACCTTTAAAAGACGTATTAATGCCGGCAATCTAATGCTTCCCAATATTAGCCCCACCAATCCTCCAAGTAGTCCTATTCCTAGTCCTATTCCAGCTTCAGACAAATTTCGAATCATATTTTTGTGCGTATAATTTGAATTGGGAATTGAATTTTTTTGATTACTTTTATTTTTCGACATCAATATAAATTCAACACCCTGCCATGCAACAAATCCACCAATAAATAAAATCAAAAGATCGCTATTTAAACGATGACTGAATAAACCTCCTACAAAAGCAGCAAATACAGAAGGCACACCCATCATTAATGCTATTTTGAAATCAATTCTTCCATCTCTAAAATGACGTATCATGCCTGATAGCGAGCTAGAAGCACTTATGATTATATTTGTTCCCGCAGCTGTAGCAGGAGGGATACCAAAAAGGAGTAAAAAAGGAAGACGTATTGTACCCAATGCTAATCCCACAAATCCACCTAATAATCCAACAAAAAAAGAAATTAACAGCAAACTAAATAACTTCCAAGTTGGAAAATCAACAAAAATTAATAAGTTTTCTATCAGCAAAAAAACACCTGATATGTCATACTAATGTCTTTATTCTGATCTATAAACCTACCTAGGAAGAGGCAAGTTAACCTTCACATTGCCTCCATCTTGCGACTTTAAAGCACCAAGCATGATCTCTAATGTATGTCGTGCCCTGCGAACAGGGGAACTAGTCTCTACATCATTCAGCACAACATCAGCGAGTTCGTCAACAGCAGGAATCAATGAATCTCCAAAAAATTCAGGATAGCCTGGGCTAGTAAAAGATTCATCCAGTATAGGAGTACCTTCGTACTTTTCCGTAAGCCATCTGGTGACACTTTTGTCTGTGCAATAAATTCTGCCATTTGGGCCTATAAGGTCTATCTCATACAAAGCAAGCGTTTTTTTTGCAGAATTAAGTATCGCACGAACTCCGTTGGCATATTCAATTATTAAAGTACTTCCTGGGTCTAGGGCAGGATCTTTGCCGCCTTCGCCCTTATATTCGGTCCCATAATCTTCAAACCCCTGCTCATGAACAGCTAAAACCCACACTGGATCAGCGTCTGCAAAGAAATTAATCAAATCAACTATATGTGTCCCATTTCTAAATAACATCGCACGTGTTCCACCCATATGGGCAATAATTCTAGTTAAACCACCTATCTCTCCATTGCGAATAGATTTTCTTGACATGGAATAATTGGGAACAAAGCTCCTTGTATGGTCAACGGCCATTTTAGTTCCATTTTTTTCTACTGTTTCTACTATTAAGTCAGCATCTTCAAGATTGATACAAAGCGGTTTTTCACAAAATATTCCCTTTACCCCCATGTTAGAAGCATCACAAACAGGAGCTGTGTGCAAATGGTCGGGAATTGTAACGCTAACAACATCAAGATTTTCTTTTTCAATCATTTCTTTATAATCGTCATATACAGGAACAGAGCCTTTTGAAATTTTTGCTTTGTCCCAAAAATTATCTACTACATTTGAAGAAATTTCGCTCACTCCTACCAAGTCATATTGGGATGACTGATTATAAGCGTACGCATGATTCGAGCCTAAGCCTAATCCAATTACTCCAGCTCTAAGTTTGCCATTTGCCATTATTATCTCCTATTTTTGAAATCAAAATTTTCAACGAGGCTACACTGAGTTAACCCTAAGGTCAATACTGATTTCAATTATAAAAACATTTTTTATTCGAATTAAAGTAAATTTTAACAATTCAACGTCATGAATTATTTACCTGATGGATTCGGGTGATAACCAACCTCATAATTGAAACAACTTTCTGGTAATGGCAAAGTAACAGGCCTTCCTCCATTTTCAGAAGAAAGCTGAAACGCAACAATCATTTCAAGGGCTTTCCGTCCATCTTCTCCTGTAGAAGAATTTGTTTTTCCTTCAGAAATTACTTCAATTAATTCTTGATACCCATATGAAACCATTATTTCAGGTTTCCCTTCAGTGTTGGTTATAGGGAATTCTTTAGACTCAACTTCATGAACGCCTCTCATATCAGTGCTGTTTTTATCGCTAGCTCTATATAAAATGTCCATTTTTCCTGTTCCTTCAAAAACATCTATTCTCCCCTTAGTCCCGCAAAACATATGTGTATGAGGTGTAATCACATCATTAAAACAATGTATCCAGACCCTTGTACCTTTAGAATAATCTATAAATCCACTGACTCCTGGATCTTTTTCCATCCATTCATTTAATTTTTCATTAAAATCTGCCTCTTTATTCATCCCAAATTGTGCAGTTCCGCTTATTCTAACTGGTTCATCGTCAAGCACAAAATTAATCATGTCCAAAAAATGTGTTCCATTTGCACCAATTCTCCCAGCAGTCCAATAGGACACTCCGTGAGTTACAGTACCTAAATCTCCATTTTTTATAGCATTTTTAATATTTACATAATTTGGATTCCATCTTCTTTGATGCCCAATTGATAATTCAACTCCATTTTCCTTGCACAAAGAAATCATTTTATCTGCTTCTGCAAGAGTATTAGCAATAGGCTTTTCCATATAAATTGCCTTAACTCCTTTTTGAGCTGCATCAGTTACGATAGGCAATCTAAATTTCGGAGCTGTTGCAATGATTAAAACATCTAAATTTTCAGCTTCAATCATTTCTAAATGACTAGAATAAACATTAATATTACTGTACAAAGATTTAGCATCTTCTAAATTCTCACCTACTAAATCTGCTACGGCAACTAATTTCGCATCCTTTGCGTCTTCAACAAAAGACGCAAGACCCTTTCCCCTTCCTCTATATCCCACCTGTCCAAAATTATAATTTCTATCATTCATAAGAAGCTCCTTCATTCAAATAAATTGGTTTTAAATTAATGGAATTTGATTTTCTTTAACAATTTCACCTTTATTGATAACTGTATCTACTTTTTGCAAAGAATCTGGATTTTTCTCAAAGTCATCACTTAGTACAATTAAATCTGCGGATTTACCTTTCTCCAATGTACCTGTTTCCTGCAATATTCCCAAACATTCAGCTGAATTTTTTGTGACACACTTGATTGCATCAATCGGCGAAACACCCATTTTCTCAATCATCACCAAAACAGAATTGTAATGGGTTCCAAATTCCCCCATATACATTCCTGCATCAAGTCCAGAAATAAACCTGACTCCTTTTTCCCACATATCACGTAACATTTCATATCTGGCATCTAAATCGTAGAACACTCCCCCTGGTTGAAAAACATCTGCCTCAGGGTCATCTATTTGCCTCAGATGTCCCAAGGCAATAGTGGGATCAACGAATATGCCCTTGTCAGCAATTTCATCAACAACATCTTCTCTATAATCATATCCTTCAGAAGGGTTTGATGAAATCCAAGAACAATGAATTAAATTATCTACTCCTGCACTTACAGAATTTACAATTCCTTCCGTTCCGTGGCAATGTGACGCAACAGGAACTTCCAATCTATGAGCATCATCTACAGCATCTTGTAGAAGTTGTAGAGAAAACTGCGCCCTTCTCGGATTACTTCTGGGTGTAAAATTACCACCTGTAGACATAATTTTTATGCAATCTGCGCCCAACTTAACCTGTCTTCTAACTGCGTGTAATATTTCCTCTTGAGAATTAGCTTCGGTCCCAAAAAAGTAACAATGACCTGCTGTTGTGGTAATAGGGGTTCCAGCTACTAAAATTCTAGGCCCGTCAATAATTCCATTAACAATTGCTTCTTTGATAGAAAATGCAACGCGATTTCTGCTTCCCAAATCTCTCATAGTAGTCACTCCAGACAACAAAGACTCTCTCATAGCCTTAACCGACCGCATAATTAAAGTTTCTTCAGAATCTAACAACATTCTTTCTAAAGATTCCTTGTTTCCAGTGCAATGCATATGTGAATGAGTCTCAATCAATCCTGGCAAAATAGTCCCGTTTGGGAAATCTAAAACGCGAAATTTCTCAAGGTGTTTGGGTAGTTTTTTTTGCGACCCTATATCTATAATCTTTTTGTCTCTGACAAGCACAAAAGAATTTAAGCTCGGCGAATCTCCCGTCCCATCAATTAGTTTTGCTCCCTTGATCAATACATCCATTTAAATATCCTTTGGAATCTTTCCAATATTTTGCTGTAATTTTGCTAAAGATTGCAACTATATAACTATCGTTTTTCCTATTGATTAATCCCTTATGGTATGATATTCGTGGCTTGATATACCTTTAATGTAAAATGCATTGATAATACAAGATGGGAGACAACCTAAATGGCTAAGTCTAAAGAAACAGGAATAGATAAACAAACGGCTCTTTGGATGTATCAGACAATGACAACAACCAGAATGTTTGAAGCTGAATGCCGTCGCCAAGCAGACCAAGGTAAGTTGAGAGGAATGCATTCCTCTATTGGGCAAGAAGCTGTACCAACAGGTATTTGCGCACATCTAAAAGACGGAGACCAAATATTAGGAACCCACAGAAGCCACCACCATTGCATTGCGAAAGGCGTGAATTTAAACGAAATGATGGCAGAATTATTAGGTAAATCTACAGGAACCAACAAAGGCAAAGGTGGAACAATGCACATAGCAGACATCAATAAAGGAATGCTTGGAGCAAATGGGGTTGTTGGGTCTAACATTCCTGTTGCTGTAGGGGCTGCATTAACATCTAAGCTAAAAGGCTCTCAAAATGTTAGCGTAGTTTTCTTTGGAGATGGAGCTGTAGGCCAAGGGGTACTCTACGAGTCAATGAACCTTGCTTCTATATGGAAACTCCCTGTAATATTTGTCTGCGAAAATAACAGATATGCCGAAGCTACTCCTTTTGAGTATTCAATGGCAGGGCAATCAGTGGCTAAAAGAGCCCCCGGATTTGATATGCCAGGAATTAATGTTGACGGGCAATCGGTAGTAGAGATGTATAATGCCTCCAAAGTTGCAATTCAAAAAGCCAGAAACGGGGAAGGCCCTACGCTAATTGAAGCTATGACTTACAGATACCAAGGTCATTTCGGTGCTGACCCTCCTTTAACATACAGAACTGAAGAAGAAGAAGCTCTTTATAAATCAAAAGATTGTATCGATAGAATGAAATCATATTTGATAGATATGGGGTTTTCAGACGAAGAAGAAATTTCTGGAATGGATGAAAAAGCTAACATTGCTGTTGCTGAATCCGTAAAATTTGCGGATGAAAGCCCGTTCCCAAATCTAGAAGAACTTCATACTGAAGTTTATGTAAAATATGAATAAATAGAAGGTAGTTCAATGACTCAGTCTCAGGAAAACTCAAGGCAAATAACTTATGTCCAGGCGGTTAACGAAGCAATAGAATATGAAATGGCTAATGACCCTGATGTGTTCATAATGGGAGAAGATATCGCAGGAGGCGCAGGAAGGGCTGATTTAGGAAAACAAGATGCATGGGGCGGAGTATTTCGGCTAACCAAAGGGCTTATAGGCAAATTTGGAGAAGACAGGGTAAGAGACACTCCTATTTCCGAAGCTGGTTTCATAGGTGCCGGTGTTGGCGCTGCCGCTACAGGTATGCGGCCAATAGTTGACTTAATGTTTGTAGGTTTTTTTGGTGTGTGTGGCGATCAAATAGTAAATAATGCAGCAAAAATGCATTACATGTTTGGAGGAAAAGTAAAAATACCAATAACCATTATCACTAGTACTGGTGCAGGAACTGCTTCTGCGGCACAACATTCCGAAACATTATATTCTGTTTTCACACACTTTCCGGGATTGAAATGCGTCAGCCCATCTGACCCCTATACAGCTAAAGGATTAATGACAGCCGCAATCCGAGACGACGATCCTGTAATAGTTTTCAATCATAAATTATTAATGGGCAGGACTGTAAAACCTGAAATGGGCAAAGGAATTGGTTTCGGATCAATTGTTCCCGAAAATTCTTATGAAATACCAATAGGAAAAGCATTAGTTCCTGTAGAAGGGAATGACATCACTTTAATTGGGATAAGCTATACAACCTTGGTCTGCAAAGAAGCAGCAGTAGAATTACAAAAAAAAGGTTATTCCGTAGAAGTAATTGACCTGTTATCCCTATCCCCTATGGACAATGAAACAATAATTAAATCTGTCATGAAAACAAGAAACGTCGTAATTGTAGACGAAGATTATCCCCGCTGTAGTATTGCAAGCGACATTTCTGCTCTGGTTGCTGAGGAAGCATTTGATTACTTAGATTCCCCTCCAATTAGAATTACTGCCCCTCATACACTTGTCCCCTATAGCCTTCCTTTAGAAATGGAATATCTTCCATCAAAAGAAAAAGTCATAGAAGCTGCAATTAGTATTTTGGAATAGGAGTTAACAATGGCAACACCAATAGTTATGCCAAAATTAGGAATGGTTATGTCAGAAGGTGTGATTAATTCTTGGAAAAAAAATTCTGGAGACTCCATTGATCCCGGAGAGATAATTGCTGAAATTGAAACTGAAAAACTAAACTATGAACTCGAAGCTACCAATTCGGGTATATTGCATATAGTTCACAACGCAGGTGTTTCTGTTGAAGTAGATGGAGTAATAGGATATATATTATCAGAAAATGAACCTGTCCCAGAACCAGAAACGCAACCTTCCTTAACAAGTGAAAACCAAGACAATAGCCCCTTACAAGAATCCCAACAGCCAAGTATTCCTGCAAAAAACAACCAGAAATCTGACATTATTCCTTCAACTCCAGGAGCACGCAAACTTGCAAAAAATTTAAACGTTGACATTTCATTGATAAAAGGCACTGGCCCAAGAGGCCGAATAACTGAATCTGATGTTAGAACTTTTTCAGAAAACCTTCCTGTTGATCAATCTAGTGGTGAACCTCTTACGGGAATTCGAAAATCAATTGCAAGCCACATGAAATCGAGCCTATCAGACACCGCACAATTATCTTTTTTTATTGAATTAGATGTGACTGAAACTCAATCTTTTAGAAAAAATTTGTCAAAAGAAAATAATATTAAAGTTGGTTTAAATCATATATTTATCAAAGCATCTTCGTTAGCGATAAAAAGTGTTCCAAAAATAAACTCAACTTTCCAAAATAACCTTCTTACAAAACACGAAAATGTAAATATTGGAATTGCTGTAGCATTAAAAGAAGGGCTAATTGTTCCGGTAATACAAAATGTTGAGGGCCTCACCATTTTAGAAATCTCAAATTCTACCGATAAACTGGTTGAAAAAGCTAGAACCGGCAAATTGTCTTCTGACGAAATTTCTGAAGGAACTTTTACTATCAGTGCACTTGGTGTAGTTGACGGATTTACCCCAATTTTAAATGCAGGCCAATCTGCCATATTAGGGATCGGAAGATCTGTAGAAAAACCCGTGGTAATTAAAGGCCAAATTGTCATTAGAGAAATGTTAGTAGCTAGTTTAACTGTAGACCATCAAATTATCGATGGCGCTGACGCTGCATTGTTTATTCGAAGGCTAAAACAATCAATAGAAAATCCAAATAAATTCCTTCAATGAACACGCCTATAAAAATAATCGTGATATCAAATGATGAAGAACAGTCCATTTCAGGCCAAATTGACGATATGGGAGCTGTCCCTAACCACATAACCTCCGCTAAAGGTACAATCCCCAAAAAAATAACAAAAGATTACAGTGGCTTAATATTAGGACCAATGGATATAAAGTTGCTTTCAGATCAAAACCTCCAAGATCTCATTCTCTCTTCAGCAAAATCAAATATCCCTATTTTAGCTATCGGGCAAGGAATGATCGCATTAAATTTAGCCTTCGGGGGATCTTTTCAAAAAGTTGACCAAAAACACTTTTCTCTAGATCAAGAATCCAATTTTCATCAAATATATATTACAGTAGGAAGTAAATTGACATCGATTATTGGTTCTGGAGGGTTTGTTAAAGTAAATAGCAATCATCAAATAGGAATCAAGCCCGCAAACAAGGCAAATTCTCTACTAGAGTCTGCCTACTCTGTAGAAGACGGATTTATTGAAGCTATAGAAAGCCCCAACCACAAATGGATCTTGGGTGTTCAGTTCAATCCAGAAAAAAAAGGCGAATTGCCAAGACAATTTGATCGTATTTTTGAATCTTTCATTGACTTCTGTGGCAAATAAATCAACCTCCGGGAACCAAAATTGACCTGTCTTGCAAGGGAATTTCAACTCTAGCCCCTCCATTTAAATGCGATTGAGCTAAAGCAAATTGAATTTCAACTGTTTGCATAGTTACATCTATATTTCCTGTTGTTTTTTCACCAAATTCTATCTCTTTCAAGATTTCATTAATTGTGGAAACTGTAGGGCCGTCACCTTTAGAGAAAATTTTGACGTTTTCTATATCTACTGAGTTGTCCCATCTTGCCTTCCTAATATGCATGGCTTCACCATTATCCCAAGAATATACCCTGCCTGCTGAACCATACACTTCAAAATCAAACATATTTGGAATTGGAACAAATACAGCCTCAATTCCATTTTCATACCCAACTCTATAAAACCCAACCATAGGATCTGCAATTTCTTCTCCAGGAGGGGGTAAAAATTTCTTGCTCTGAGGATCATATTTAGGATACGCTTTTGGGCTGATCTTACTTAACTTTGATTCATCGCCTCCCATTTTGGAAATCAATTCCTCTTTAGATAAAAAACTCCCTTCTACCCATAAAGGCCTAGGATCTCCAATAAGAGCAGCAACAGTATCTAAGGTATGGGGATGGTGTTTAATTAAATCTGTCAAAGCAAACACCATTACATACATTGGCGTACCAATTTCTCCTTCGCTGATTGCTTTTTTTAATTTCAAATATCCATCGTGATGCCGTCTCATTGCTCCCCAATTAAAAGCAACTTTATTACTTTTTATCGCGCGATAAATATCATCAGCCTCTGCGAGAGAAGAACATAAACCTTTTTCGGCATAAATACCTCTCACCCCATTTTCTGCAGCAAATATTATAGGCAAAGCCCTAGCATGAGAAGGTGTTGTTACACTAACAATATCTAAATCTTCTTTTTGAATCATTTCTTTATAATCTAGATATGTGTTTTTAATTCCAAATCTGTTAGAAAATTTTTGAAGCCTTCCTTCGCTTCTATTAGCAATTGCAACAACTTCAGTCTGCTCTATACTGGAATATGCAGAGTAATGACCATATGGACTCATAAAACTATTTGCAGAAATTTCATCTTCGATCAATCCGCCCATCCTTCCTGTTCCTATTATTCCAACTCTATACTTTTTGGACATTATTTACTCCTCAGCAATATTAATTTTTAGATTTTATAATTTTATTTGGAAGACGTGTAGCTTTTTGCTAAATCAACTATAGAAAAAACAAAAGACCTGTCCTCTTCCGAAAGGCTAAACAGATTCACCGCAACATCAACCACAACTGTACCTCCGTTTGACAAAGGAATTGTCGTACTATTCCTTAATGTTTCACCGTCTTGAAGCTTATTAACAGCCGGGATTCTCTTATTGATAGTCGCAATTTCTTCGGAGGCTGCATTAAGACTTTTGATTTGTTGTTGTGAATTAATTCGTCTAGATTTTGTCATTTTAATTATTGAATTTGACATTGGAATCTGGGCTTCTCTGGCTGCATTTATAAAAAAAGTTGTAGCTTTTCTTAAGGTATGTCCATCAATAGGATAAACTCTGAACCACTCCTTTATCATGTTTGGTGTAGCTCTAGCTAACTCTTCAAAAGGAATGTTTCTATAAGACTTTGTTAAAATATTAACAAATATTTGACTTCTTTCATCTCCCAAGCTGGAATTTACTAAAATCTCTAATTCTTTAGTCGGTTTATCTCCATCTAGTAAGCCCAAAAACCTTAGGGCTCCCATTAATTTACTTCCATTTGCGCCACTAAATTTTTCCTTCCAAAAAGATCTATCAATTCTTAGGGGCACCCCTTCTTTTTCAAGCCAATAAAGTAAAGTTTTAAATGTGTTGAAAGAAATATATGGCGGTGTTTCCATAATTTAGTCCCTCAAAAACCTTGTATTTCTAAAGTAACCAAGCCACTTTTGTTAAATGGCACAAAAAAATATGTGCCAAAACAATTATACCCACATAATTTATATTGTGCCACATAAAATGGCACAAAAGAGGACAAATTTTGAAATTAATGTATGGCACGAGGTAAACTGATATAGCGACGGCCGCCCTGCCGAGTATTTATTACTCGTACAGACCGCTCAACCCAAGAGTCTATGGGGCCCCAAAGCACGTTTGTCAGGAGAAGTAATATTCCCAGACAGCCCCTCTTAAGGGACTGATGGACAAAACAACCTTAATCAGTACCTTATAGAGCAGGGTCGGCCAGTCTCGCACATTAGTTTACCCTTATTTCTTAGTAATACTGGCAACTAAGGGGATTCCCAAAGCAACAACAAAGCCCCCAAGAATCAAAATTGACATTGCCAATATATCATTGCTGCCCAATACAATATCAGGAATAACATAACCAGGCCAAAGGCTCTTCAATGATCCTAATACAACGCCAACAAGTAAAGAAAATGTTTTTTTTCTAGATTGTTCAATAAAGCGCTTAATAATCCTGGCAAATAATATAATGCCCCCAACAAACCCTAGGGCAAAAATTGATAAAACCTCTAAATCAAATATGTTTATCGCAGAAATCATTCTTTCATAATTTCCTGTAATTAGTAAAATATAACTCCCTGAAATTCCTGGCAAAATCATAGCACCAGCAACAAGAATCCCGCTTCCCAAAACCAAAAACATACTTTCTGATTGAATTTCAGGAAATACTATAGTTAAAGCAAACCCTAAGAAACAGCCGGCTATCAAATGAAAAAAAGTTTCCCTATCCCAAACTTTTTCTTCTTTCCCAAGAAGTAAAGCCGCCCCCAACATTAACCCAAACAAAAAAGAAAAAAATAATAAAGGGAATTTTTCTAATAACAGCTCTATATATTTTGCTGTTAAAAAAATCCCTCCCAAAGTCCCGACTAAAATCAAAAATAAAAATTTAATATCAATAGCATCAAATAACTCCTTAAATCGAAGCCGAAATGCCATACTTAAAACTTTTCGACTATAAAGTAAATTGATGGACAACAATAATCTTTCATAAATCCCCGTCACAAAGGCAATTGTTCCCCCTGATAAGCCTGGGATTATATTTGCTGATCCAATAGCAAACCCTTTAATCAATAACATTAAACTGCCAAATGAAAAAAAGTTCTTAAAATTATTAACCATCAAATTACAATTCTATAATTCTATTATTTCGCACTGGCTGCCAAGTTTAGAAAAACCTTCAACTACAACAGGGTTAAAGGTGAAATATATTATTTGGTTTTCTTCAGACACTTCTGAAAGAGTATCAATAATTTTACTAGATCTTTCGAGATCTGAATTAACCAAAATGTCATCAAAAATTACAGGTAAAGATTCTATGTTTGAAGATTTTGCATGGTTCATAATTTCCCCCAACCTCATTGATAAAAACAGTTGATCTTTTGTTCCGCCACTTAATAGATCTGGCGTTTTAATTAAAGCATTTTCTTGTAACACCTTAACTGGAGAATCATTTGCCTCCGCAGTATCTACATATATTTTTGTATACTTGCCAGAAGTAATTTTTTTGAAATACCTCTCCGCAAACTTGAGTACAGCAGGTTGTTTTTCCTCTTGATATTTTGTTTGAACATCTCTCAATATTTTCTCTGCTATTCTTAATTGACACCACCCTAACGCATGGTCTTTAAGTTCCTTAATATAAAAAGATCTATCTAGTTGCAAAGCCTCAATGTTATTTTTGGCTTCAATTTGCTTTAACATCTCGTTGATTGAACCTATTCCCTGTAGTAATTCTTCTTTCTTATCCTCAAGTTGCGCCAGTCCCACAGACATGTCATTCAATTCAGCATCAATCTCTTCTGGAACAAATCTTGATAACTCTGTCTGAAAACTTTCTAATGTTTTTGAAACTGCCACCGCTAATACGAAAATATTTTCTTCTTTTCCCTTTACATCGTTCTGAAAATCTTCAAAATCTTCCGCGTTTTTTGCGTGGACTTCAAACTCCAGCTTAGAGTCACATCCTACGTTTTCAAAAAGATTTTTTAAATTTTCATTAAGATTTTTTAAAGCACTTTCATGTTTTTGTCTTCGCTGTTTAGTATCATGTAAGAATTCTTCTTGTTTTTCTCTAGATAAAATTTTCTCTTTTTCCTCATCAAATTTATCAATAATTCTTTTTGCTATTGCAATATATTCCTGGACTTGTTTGTTATTATTGGTAAAAGTAAAACAATGTTTTTTTGCTAGAACATCTACTTGGCCTCTAAAGCGTGATATTTTTAATTGAGTATCATTCGCCCTCTCTCTAGTCAGTTTTAAATAAGATTGAATGATCTTAGCTTGTTGAACTTTTTCTAAAAATTTTAAAGCACCCTCTGGGGATGCTGGTGATGGAAAATTATATTTTATTTTGAATTCTTCCCATTTAGAGTTAAATTCGACTTCTTTCAAATTACTTTTTTCGCCTAAAGGCTCCTTTGAAATCCATAAATTCCATAATAATATCGCAATTGCACCCATAGATAATGAGATAAATCTTTCAAATATATTTTCAAAAAACAACCCCAAGCTTGAAACACCTAATGCTATGCCTTGAATCAAAGCTGAATATTTCTTGATCCCTGTCTTTTGAGTATAATCACTGAGCTCTTGGCGATCTTTTGCAAATTTTTCAACTTCTGCGATCATTGTAAGAGATGTATCAAATGAAATTAAATCGTCTTCAACCCAATCGTTTGACAATTCTTTTATTTTCACTTGTAATTCATTCTCTTCCTTTTCTCTACCCTTCTGTTGTTGTGGTAATTCTTGATCTACTAAAGAAGAAAACCCTATTAAATCATTCCTTAAATTTAATATGTTTTCTTCGTCATCCAAGAGCTCTTGATTAATAATTAATTCAGAATAAACCTTTTCATGTTTAAGAAATTTTTTGTTCTCCTCATCAAAGCTTTCGACAGCAGATTTAATTTGATTTTCTATTTCACTTAACTTCTCTTTACCATCACGTGGGAAATTTTTGTACACCTCAAGTTCTTTGGCTTTATACTTCGAAAGCTGTAATTTCTTCCAAACAGGAAATGCTTGCTTTAAGTTCGTCTTTATCTTCTGCAGTTGTTGCAATTCTTGAATTTTTTTACTAATTACACTTACTTCCTCAAGCAAATCTTTTTTGCTGTCTTGATGTTTTGAATAATCTTTAGATTTTAAAACAATTTCTTTAATTTGATTTTCTATTCCATCAAGAGTCTCCGCTGCTTGGTAGAATCTGTTTCTAGTTCCTTTGCCTAATTCAAGCAACTCCTTTTTGTCTTTTTCAAATTCAGTCAAAGTTGCCCCAAGTTCAGCTCCCAGGCCAGCATCATACAATTTTTGATTAACATCAAAATCATCCGTGTTTCCTAAATCATATATCCCAAATGCATATTTTTGTTCGAAAGCTTCTCTGTCAATTCCGCCAATGATTTGCTGTAATATATTTTCCCCCAAATCCTGGCCTCTATCATTTAAAACTGAAACATTCTCTTTTCTATCTTGATATCGTTGTATTCGAAATACCGAACCGTCTTTTTTTTCAATAACAATGTGGCCTCCATGCCGGCCGCCGCGTAAAGGTTTAAACCATTCGGATTTCCTAGTCTTTCTTTTATCAAACCCAAACAAAATTGTCCTAATAAACTCTAACACCGTAGTTTTTCCCGCTTCATTAGAGCCTTTAAAAATTGATATTGGCTTGTCCAAAGAAAAAAGTTTTTCGTTTTGTTCTCCAAATCCATCGATAAATATTGTTTTAATCTTCATCAGGGGCCTCTCTTAACAATTTTGAAAGGCTTAATCTGTCTGCATGATTAATTAATTCTTCAATATTCAAATCTTTAAAAAAACTACCTGCAAGATATTTCGAAAATTTGTTGTTTTTATATAATTCTTCTTGGATTATTTCTAAAATGTCTTCTTGTTTTTGAGGATTATTTTTCCAAATATCAACTTCTAACAAAAAGTTCCCCACAAAATCATCTCTTTTTTTCAATTCTTCTCTGTTAATTTCACGACTGGTTTCTAATATCAAATTTCCACACCACACAAACGGAGTTTTGTTTGCCCAGTTTTCGTTAATTATTTGAAGTATCTCTTCTTTTTTATAACGGCCTTTAGCAAAATCTTCGTGAAGAACACCTGAGCCAGTTATAATAATATTTAATACCAGATCTATTGATGAAGATTTCCTGTATTGACTCATGATTAATTCATCTATTTTTCTACATAAACCTTCAATTGATTGAGCCCCTTGAATACTAACTGATAAATCAACGAATCTAACTACATCAACCGCTTCAAACTGCATGTTAATTTCTTTATTTTCATCAACATCAATAATATAAAATCCTTTCTCTCCTGGTTCATTTCGGTGTCTTGATTGTGTGTTTCCAGAATAAACTATTGCAGGATTTCTTTCTTTCAAAATCTGCCTTTTATGTATATGGCCTAGTGCCCAATAATCATGTCCTGTATCAGACAAATCCGATATTGAGCACGGAGAATACTGGGCGTGCTCCGAATTGTTTCCAACATTAGCATGCAACACTCCAATATTGAAAAATTTCTTATTAATCTTTGATTGCGAAAACTCTTTTTCAACTAGATTGACTAAAACCTCCCGGGTGGGATAACTAACACCGTGAACAACCACTTTATTAGGTTCATCTTCAAAAACAGGAAAACTTTCCACCTTGGGGCCAAACTCTTTATAGTTTTTGGGCATTATCAATTTGGGATCCCATCCGTCTAACGGGTCGTGATTTCCTCTACAAGCAAACACTTTAATACTAAATGAATCTAATTTCTCAACGCCTTGTTTAAATTTTTGCTGTGCTAAATAATTGTGATCAGCAAGATCAAAAATGTCACCAGAAAGTATCAATGCGTCAACATCATTATCAATACACTTTGAAATTAAATTGTCATATGCTAAATACGTAGCCTTGACTAACTTATCCTTAATGTCAGAATCTTCTGTTTTAGATATGCCTGAAAATGGAGCCCCCAAATGAAGATCTGATGCATGTGCAAATTTTATTAAAGACAAAGCGTCCACCTTAAAAGATTTTATTCTTCTTTATAAATAGCAAATTGGTGGAGACGGGGGAGAGTCGAACTCCCCGTCCAAAAGGTCTTGCATCAAGATATGCTACAAGCTTATCTGGATTTCAGTCTCACTATCACCACACCTCCCAGCGAAGTTGTACGTGACAGCCAGTCAATAAAGTCTTAAGCCTAGTCCAATTGACATCAACTAGACAGCGCCTCGATTTACGGCGCTCATTCTATTCCTTCGAGGAGAGAAACAGATGAACGTAGCTGCTATTTAAGCGGCTAGGGCTACTTCTTGTGAGTTGCCGTTTAAGTTTTTCCATCTTTTTACGAGGTAGATGGTCCTCGACTTGCAATCCAGTACAAGATCCTCCTGTCGAATCCACGCGTCCCCATTTTGTTAGGAAACAATTCTAACATACTAAGACAATTTTTTATTCAATTAATTCATTCCTAAACAACGTACATTATGTTGACATTAACTTCGATGATTGCATAAAATTTATATACATTGGATAATTTACACTTATTTCAACACATTAAGGTAAAGCTTTGGTATCTAGTAAAAAACAACCAAAACCGTTAACAATCTCCATTTCTAAGGAAGCTGTTACACATGTCCGGTCGTTTGCAAGTGAAGCAGGTAAACCTGATGCACATATCAGGGTTTCTGTGAAAGGTGGCGGTTGTTCAGGCCTGACTTATTCTCTCGACCTAGTTGACGAACCAATGCCTGACGATAAAATAATCAATGAACACGGTATGTCTATTTTTGTTGATAAAAAATCTTATGTTTTTCTCGCAGGAACTCAATTAGAGTATTCAGGGGGACTAAACGGCAAGGGTTTTGTCTTCAATAACCCAAATGCTAAAACCAGTTGTGGTTGCGGCACTTCGTTTAGCGTATAGCGGTTTTTACTATTTAATAAACCGTGTATAAAGGTCTTCTGGTATGTCCTTACAAAAAACCATTTCTGAAATAAAAAATTATTCTTTGAAAGAATATATAGCCCTCTCTGAGTCCGCGGGAATCATTGATTTTCCCACATATGGAATACTAAAGTTTTTTGGAAGCGATTCTTTAGATCTGTTAAACAGACTATCCACTAATAATCTTGAAGATTTACAGGTAAATCAGGGTATTCAAACTGTCATCACGTCCAACAAAGGAAAGATTTTGGATGTGTTGCAAATTTTTCGAACAGAAAATCATTTGATCGCATTTACATCCCTGAATAATGAATCTAAAGTAATGGAGCATATCGAATTTTTTACATTTAGCGAAGATGTAGAGGTTAAAAAGGTTACTGAAAATAAATGTATGTATAAAATTTCAGGACCTAAATCTCAAGTTTTGCTGGGCAAATTATTTACCAAGCTACCCTCCTTCATATCTCCGTTTACTGTCCTTGAAGCCTCAATTAATAATAATAACTTCAAGATAATAAGAACTGATTTTATGAAGCAACCCGCATTTGTCATTATGGGAAATATAACTAGCAAAAAAATACTAGATGATTCCTTCACAAAAACTGCCGAAAGCTTCGATTTTCAATTTGTAAAACCTGAAACAATCGAAGCGTTTAGAGTCTCTAGCGGAATACCTGAATTTGGAAAAGAACTCACTGATAAATATAACCCTCTTGAAGGTAATCTCATTAACTCCATCAGCTTCAATAAAGGATGTTATGTTGGCCAAGAAGTTATAGCTAGACTAGACACATATAAAAAAGTCCAAAATACACTATGTTTAATTGAATTTAAATCCTCTGAAATTAGTAAGGCCCTCCCAAGCAATTTATATATAGAAGGGAAGCCATTTGGTGTTTTAACTTCACTGTCAAAAAACCCTAGCAATGGATCATACTACGGCCTGGCATATATTTCAAAAAAATCCACCGATTTGTTTACCCTAAAAAACTTTCAAGCCGAATTATCTTCTAAAGAAACAATACAAGTTTCTTACATCAAGCCAGCCGATCCTGTATGAAAAACTAAACCCAAAGTTACTTGCTCTACCCTCTTCTCCGGTGTATTTTTTCTATGCCATATTGTTTAGATAATGAATCTAGCCATTCAACTAAATTTTTGTGTATAGGAATTCCATTTTTTATTCTAAATATCTCTTCTTCTCTCTCAAGTAAGCCGGGATATATTACCCTGTTATTCCCTGGGCTTGGCTTTGTTTCTTTAAGCTTTATTAGCATTTGATCCATGTTAGTTTTAAATTTTTCAACATCCCCAAATGCTGCGATATTAAAAGCAGCAAAAAAATGACTGTTTAAAGCACCCCTAGGATCATCTCTGCTATTATTGATCATCAATGACTCACACCCAGACAAAATACCACTCATGATTTCAGCTATCATTGCAAACCCATAGCCTTTGTGAGAACCAGAATCCCTTGTGCCGCCAAATGGCAAGAACAGAACATCCTCAAATGTCATGTCAGGCAAGGAAACCTCATCTTTAATTGGCTCTCCATTTGGTTCTGCAATTGTATAAGCCCCCAGTTTTTTCCCAGCTAATTCAACTAATTTTGCTTTGCCTCCTGCAATAGTACTAGTTGCCACGTCAAACAAAAAATCAGCTTCGTTTTTAGCAGGCGCAGCAACTGCAATTGGATTAGTCCCTAAGCGCTGCTCTGCGCCAAATGTAGGAACAACTATAGGGTTTACCGCAGTCATAACCATTCCGATCATATCTTTCTCAACTGCATGCATTGCATGAGTTCCAATAGCTCCTGAATGACCTGCGTTCTTGATAGTAACTACGCCTACACCAAACTTTTTTGCTTTATCGACAGCAATATTCATTGCTTCTTTACCAAAGCCGGTAACAAGTCCATTATCAGCATCAAAATTCGCGATCGCAGCAAAATCTTGAACCTTCCTCAATATAGGGTCGGGATTTGTTTTCTTATTTCTAATCCAATCCACATATGGCTGAATCAAATTAGATGCTCCGTGTGTGTCGGCCCCTCTCATATCGGCAGCTACCAAAGCTTCTGATACCGAAGCTGCAAAACTTGGCCTCATTCCTTCTTTGACCAAAATCTCTTTTGAGATTTTCTTTAACGATTTACTCTCAACAAAAACCATTTCATTTTGATCAGCTTTAAATCTTTCAAGCATTTTTTCTTTTCCTTTTTAAAGGACTGTTGCATCATAATTTCGACATAAATTAGTATAACAATATCCATTCATATTTCCAGAAATTTGTATTAAAACCATCACTATTATCCAAAACACTAAGCTTATCGATTGATTTCTAGGAAATATGAAATCATTTGACAACAACTGAAACTATATATATCTTATCCATACGTATATTGATCGAAAGGAATTTTATTATGGATTCAAAAGGCACGGGATTAACATTATCAATCGGTGTTGTTGCAGCTTTTATAGGATACATCCTATGGCAACTTAGCATAGGCTTTAACACTGAGGTTGATGACATCAAAACTATTCTTACAAACAGCGCAGCTAGTGCTGGATTGATGGAGTCAATTCAAATTGTTTTGATTGGAGTTGGCTTAACTGTCCATGTAGCTGGACTAAGAAGCCTTGAAGGCAAAGCTAAAAGCACATGTGAAACTTTAGGAACATTTTGCGTAACTGTTGGTGTTGTAATTTTTATAGTAAGCCTAGCTGGTGGCACTGCATTAACTGCTATGGGTGAAAAGTTTGTAGCAGCTGGTGCTGGCGGAGACACCGCTACAGCTGGAGCTATTGCAGTCGCTGGTGGATACACTCAGGCTGCTAGCGTAGGCGCCGGAATTGTTGGAGGCCTTCTATGTTTCACTGGATGGCTTTTGATCGGCCTAGCATATAGAAACATTGATTTTAAGGGTGCAATTTCTTTTATTCCTGTTGGATGGTTAGCTATCATAACCGGAATTGTCGGCCTAGTTGGAATTTTGATTGTCAATCCTGTTGTTAGCATCGAAGCAGGAAACCAAATTACAGGCATTGGCTTTTTGTTAATTACAATTTGGTCTGTGTCAGTTGGCTTAAAAATAGCAAAAGACTAACTTAAGACTAAGAATTAAACATTAGCAGGAGGGTATGTGCCTGTTTATTAAATCTAAGGCACCCTCCTGCTAAAAACATGTCTACTACCCTAGTGTAGCTATCGAATACTTATAAGTCCTACGAATAAGATACTTCTAATTCCTTGACCCTCTTTCAACATGGTATCTATAATGAATCACTAAGAGGGAGCTTATTTTTCGACATGAAAGCAACAAACGAAACTGAAAAGATTATTTCTGAACAGTTATCTGCTCTAAACAAGATAGGTACAGCTGAAAACCTGGAAGAATGGAGGGTGAACACACTTGGAAGGCAAGGTGTTATAACTTCGATTTTGAAATCTATCAGCTCCTTACCCGCAGAAGAACGCAAGGCTGCTGGTAGCGCAGCAAATCAAGGAAAAATCAGACTTCAAGATGCATTTGGCATTAAACAAAAACAGCTTTTGGCAAATGACTCTTCCAATTCCAATGATTCTCTCGACATTTCTCTTCCAGGAAGACCTACGACTGGAGGAAAACTTCATATAATTACCCAAACTATCCGAGAAATATCTTCGGTCTTTGTTTCTCTAGGCTTTCAAATAGAAGAAGGCCCCGAAGTAGAATGGGGGAAATATAACTTTGACATGTTAAATATCCCACAAGATCATCCAGCACGAGATATGTGGGACACTTTATGGGTAGAAAAAGACGAACATACTAATTCAGAACCGCTTTTACTTAGAACCCATACTTCCCCTATGCAGGCAAGGATCATGGAGGCTTCAAGTCCTCCAATTCGAGTTATCATACCAGGAAAATGTTATCGATACGAAGCAACCGACGCTACTCATGAATGGCAATTAACTCAGATTGAAGGCCTTGCAGTTGATGCTGACATTTCGTTCGCAGATCTAAAAGGCACCTTGTATGAATTTGCAAAAAGAATTTTTGGCCGAGATCGCCAAGTAAGATTTCGTTGTGATTATTTCCCTTTTGTTGAACCAGGTGTCGATATGTCTATTGATTGCTTTAAATGTTCTGGCAAAGGATGTTCAATATGCAGCCATACAGGCTGGATTGAAATATTAGGTGCCGGAATGGTTCACCCAAATGTGTTTAAAGGGGTAAATTACGACCCTGACAAATACAAAGGATTTGCATTTGGAATGGGAGTAGAACGAATTGCAATGCTTAAATATGAAATCGATGATATACGAAACTTTTACGCTAACGACTTAAGATTTTTGTCACAATTTTAATGATGATTTTTATGATTTACTTAAAAAAAACAAAAACTAAGCAAAATACAAATTTCAAAAAGGTTTGCTCTGTATGCTAACTCCTCTCTCTTGGCTACAAAAATACGTCGACATCACAGTGTCACCTGAAAATTTGGCACATTTATTAACAATGGTAGGACTTGAGGTTGAGTCAATTGACCGTTTCGGTGAAAATTTTAATTCAGATCAAATTGTGGTCGGTGAAATATTAGAAATCAACCAACACCCAAACGCTGACAGATTATTACTTCCAAAGATCAGGCTAAGCCCTTCAGAAACCGTGGACGTAGTATGTGGCGCCACAAATTTATCGCCAGGAATTAAAATTGTATTTGCGAAACCAGGGGCAACTCTATTCAACCAAAAGTCAGGAAAATTTCAAAAGCTCAAAGCTTCTGTTATTAGAGGAATCAGCTCCCCTGGAATGATTTGTTCTGAATTAGAACTAGGAATAGGACTAGGCCACGAAAATATTCTTATCCTTGATAAAAACCTAGAACCAGGATCATCACTTCAGGGCATTTTTTCTGACACTATTTTAGATTTAAGCATCACTCCAAACAGGCCAGATTGCCTATCAATCATAGGTGTTGCAAGAGAAGTAGCCGCTATTACAAACAAAAAGCTTTCTGATCCTGAAATAAGTTATAAAGAAAATTCAGCTGTTTCAAAATCTAGCCCTGTAGAAATACATATTGAATCTTTGGATTTGTGCAAAAGATATTGTGGGGCTGTTGTTGAAAACGTAACTGTAGGACCATCACCCACCTGGCTTAAATCTGCGCTTGCAAAAATGGGTCATAGGTCAATAAATAATATTGTTGATGTGACAAATTACGTTATGTATGAAACAGGGCAGCCTTTACACGCTTTTGATTTAAATAAAATCCAAGATTCAAAAATAGAAGTTAGGCCAGCAAAAAACAAAGAAACATTGTTAACTTTAGACAACGAATCCATCGAATTAAATCCATCAATGCTTGTTATAGCAGATTCTAAAAACCCTGTAGCGTTGGCAGGCATTATTGGAGGATTAAATTCATCTGTGACGCAAAACACAACTCGCATATTATTAGAGTCAGCAAATTTCAACCCTACTAGTATTAGAAAAACAGCGTCCGGCCTCAAGCTGAGGACAGACGCATCTTACCGCTTTGAACGAAACCCAAACGAAGCCCTTGCTTCTAAAGCTCTAAAAAGAGCAATACATTTAATACAAAAGATATCAAACCAAAATGTATCCTGCGGAAAAATAATTGATGCTCCTGGAGCTCAATTAGCTTCCATGTCTTTGCAAATTGATGGATCCGAAATCGAAAAACTACTAGGTGTGAAAGTTTCTCAAGAAGAAGCCCTCTCTGTCCTTCACAAACTCGGGTTTCAAAGTAACCCTAAAAGCCAGCCCAGCTTCTCAAATGACTGGACTGCAAAAATTTCTATTCCTAATTGGCGGTCTGATATAAAAATTCAAGAAGATTTAATTGAAGAAATTGCAAGGATTTTGGGATACGATCAATTTCCAACATCAAATATTTCCGGCTCCATTCCTGAATACATCCCTAATATACCTCTTCATCTTAGAGAGCAAGTACGAGATGCCTGTGTAGAATTCGGAATGCAAGAAGTAATTACATATTCTTTAAAAAATGAATCTCTTCTTTCATCTGTTTCTTCAGAAGACTCCCAAAATTTCGTAAATATTGCAAATCCACTAAATTCTGAAACGAAAACTCTTAGAACAAATTTAATGGTGGGTATTCTGGAAACCTTATCATCCAATCAAAATTTTCTTAAAGAAGGGCCTGTGAAAATTTTTGAAATTGGAAGAACTTTTATCAACAAACCTGGCTCATTGCCAATTCAAAATGAAGTAGCTGTTGGGTTAATTTCAGGAAACAGCTCTTCGGAAGGATGGACAAATACCAAAAATCGCAAATTAGATTTTTATGATATTAAAGGAATTCTAGAAGGTGTTCTTTCTAAGCTTAAATTAGAAGTCAAATACATACCTTCAGAGGATTCCTTATTAATTCAAGGTCAATCTGCTGACATCTTAATTGAGGAAACAAAGATCGGAAAGGTTGGTAAAATTTCAGGCCATATATTGTCTTCGTTTGAAATTAATGAAACAAACACTCTTTTGTTTGAGTTAGACTTAAATACAATATATTCAAGATCCCAGAACAAAATAGCGTTCAAGCCCTTCGCTACCTTTCCAACTTCAGAAAGAGATTTAACGGTATTAGCAGGCGCAGACATACCTTCAGAAAAAATTGAATCAATTATCCTTGCATCCAAGCTTGCAACAAAGTGCATTCCCATAGATATCTACAAGCAAGGTTCTGACAATCAAAAAAAATCAATTACTTATAAAATTGTTTTTCAGTCTACTTCTAAAACTCTGACCGCAAACGAAGTGTCAAATGAAATTAAAACGATTTTATTGAACTTGAAAAAAACCCTAGATGTAGATTTTCGCGACAAATAATTTACATCTTCTGACCGGAGAAATCTATGTCTTCAATCGAACAAAAACACAATCTACACCAACATGGCCCACTACATAGTGTTGAAGAAACAAAGTCTATTATTTTGCAATCTGTTGACACGTTAACTCCTGAAAAAAAACCTTTAATTGAATCATTGGGACAAGTTCTATCAAAAGATATAAAAAGCCCCATTGATATACCTCCATTTCCTAATTCCTCGGTAGACGGGTATGCTGTAATCCATTCTGACGTAATTTCTGCCTCAAAAACCACTCCTGTAAAACTAAAGGTGTCACATCGAGTTTTTGCTGGTGAAACGGCTGACTTTCAACTTGAGAGCGGACATTCTGCAAGGATTATGACTGGAGCTCCAGTACCTTGGAATACTTCAGCAATAATACCTTTCGAACTTACAAATGAAAACATGCTAAACCTAAGCCAAAACGCAAGGGAAAATTACAACATAGAAATTCATGATTCCCCTTCAATCAACGACAATATTCGACCGCAAGGAGAAGATGTTAAAAAAAATACAAAAATTTTAACAAGAGGAACAATTTTGAAGCCAGCTGATATCGGGCTGTGCGCCTCTATAGGCCTAGATTTCATTGAAGTTTTTCGAAGGCCAAAAGTTGCAATACTTTCAACTGGAAATGAATTATTACATCCGGGTGAAAAATTTTCTCCTGGCAAAATTTTTGATAGCAACAGTTACTCTCTTTACTCATCAATCATACAGGCTGGCGGCATTCCTTTAATATTAGGAATTGCTCAAGATTCGATGGAAAGCCTCGAAGAAAAACTTCAAGAAGCATTTCCTTCAGATATGTTAATCACTTCTGCAGGAGTGTCTAAAGGGGACTACGACATAGTTAAAGATTTTTTGTCCAAAAACGGAAAAATCAAACTTTGGTCAGTGAATATGAAACCAGGGAAACCTCTTGCTTTTGGATCTCTGAAAAGAAATGGGCAAAGCCCCCTTCCTCATATCGGGCTTCCGGGAAACCCTGTCAGCTCCCTTGTTGCCTTCCATCAATTTGTTCGACCTGCTATATATAAAATGATGGGGCGTAAAACAATGGACATCCCTATAATTAAAGCCGTCTTGGAAAACAAAATTGAAAACACAGATGGCCGGAGAGTCTATGCCCGAGTATTGGTATCTAATAAAAACGGCGAGTTCCATGCAAGGCTTTCGGGTTCACAAGCATCAAATGTCTTATCCTCAATGTCTGTAGCAAACGGATTAGCAATTTGCCCAGAAAACATTCCTGCTAAAAATCCAGGAGAAGTCATAGACGTTCAGATGTTGGACTGGAATGAACTTGAAATGGATCAAAGTTTGCAAGACTCTCATTAAAAAGTTATCATATTAATATTACTATTAAACGAGATTCTAAATGGCTAAAACTAAAAAATATAAAATTGATGTAGAACAAAACATCTTTACTCACAAATCAATCAAGTCTTTAATCGCAAACAGAAAATGCTATCAAGACAAGCAGTCTGAGCCTGAGGGTTCTGGCGGATTGATTGAGGCACAAGAACATATAACCCGAATTATTGAGTGTTGCTCTCAAATGCCAGATTACTTATTGCCAGACACGCCTATTAAAGAGGCAATTTTTAGGTCGATTATTGCAAACAATAATAAACCAATATCTGCCACAGAAATCAAAAACTTTCTTTCCAACACACTTGAGTCTGGCCCTTATCCTCGCGACATTTCAATCGATCTAATAGAGAAAATTCTATTAGAGGACAAGGATTACGGAATCATCTTCGACGAACCTAAATCTAAATATAAATCTAGGCAAAAGACTAGAAAAGGTTCGGCAAATTAAAATTCTTCCTCGGTTTTACGTTTTTTCTTGATAACTTGAACGTCGGGTATAACCTGTTGCTCAGTAATTACTTCAGAAATTTTCTGATTCCCTTTTTTGGGTTTTTTACGCTCTCTTTTTTGAGCATGTCCTTTTGGCATGATATCTACTTCCTTAAAATGTTATTTTACTTTACATTATTTAATCGCAGTTATGCAAAACCCTTTTGTAGTAAATTAAGAAAAATATGTCTTGATTTACCCTAAACAATATAGGTAACATGTCTAATGTTCACATAAATTTTAATTAAGGGAGTCAAAAATGCCAAAATCTCTAGCTTATTTTCGAGGTAAAATTGTACCTATTTCTGAAGCAAAAATAAGTATTATGACTCACGCATTACATTATGGAACTGCAATATTTGAGGGAGTTCGCGGCAACTGGAACGATGCTGATCAAAAATTATACGTATTTAAACTAAGAGAGCATTATCAAAGACTCCTTCAGGGTTGCAAAATTATGATGATGGAGATTCCTTATTCTGTAGATGAGCTTTGCGACATTACAATCAATTTACTAAAAGAAACTAAACATGAACAAGATGTTTATATCCGTCCGATTGCTTACAAAAGTGAAGAATTAGTTGCAAACTTAAAACTCCATGAAATAGAAGATGATTTCAATTTAATAGTTATTCCTTTTGGTGCTTACTTAGATTCTGAAGGCACAATTCGATGCACAACTTCTTCCTGGAGAAGGATGGAAGATACAAATGTACCCCCTAGAATAAAAGTTTCAGGGAATTATGTTAATAGTATCCTTGCCAAGACTGAAGCTGTCCTTGCAGGTTTTGATGAAGCAATTCTACTAAACGCAAACGGGGTTGTGTCTGAAGGGTCTGGAGAAAATTTATTTTTAGTAATAAATAACGAACTTCACACCCCTGCACTTGGAGACAACATCTTAACAGGAATAACTCGTGACTCTATAAAAACTATTGCGCAAAACGATCTAAACCTTCCAGTTATTGAGCGACATATAAATCGAAGCGAAATATATTTGGCTGACGAAATGTTTTTAACAGGAACAGCTGCCCATGTGACGGCAGTAGGAGAAGTTGACAACAGGACTATTGGGTCCGGATCAGTAGGCCCAATAACTAAACAGATTCAAGGTATCTACTCAAAAGCTATACGTGGACAAGACCCCACATACTTAAAGTGGTGTACCCCTTGTTCTTATTAGCTTTGTTTAATATGCTTACCTGTGATTGATTTCTCTGATTTAATGATGTCTTCTGGGGTTCCCTGAACAACTATTTCTCCCCCCTCTTCTCCTGCGCCTGGGCCTAAATCAATCACCCAGTCACCATTTCTAATCATGTCTAAATGATGTTCAATCAAAACAACCGTATTCCCCGAATCAACTAATCGATGCAAAACCTTTAATAAATTTGCACAATCAGAAAAAGACAACCCCGTTGTAGGTTCATCTAAAATATATAAAGTTTTACCAGTGGCAGACTTGGCAAGCTCAGATGAAAGTTTGATTCTCTGCGCTTCTCCTCCGCTTAAAGTTGTAGCCGGTTGTCCTAATTTAACATACCCCAACCCAACATCTTTCATCGTTTCAAGCTTTGTTTTTATTCTTGGAACATTGCTAAAAAAATCAGCTGCTTCATATACTGTCATTTCAAGCACATCAACAATATTTTTGTTTTTCCAAAGTATCTCAGTTGCCTCCCTGCCATATCGTGCTCCATCGCATATTTCACACGGAACATTCACGTCTGGCAAAAATTGCATTTCAATTTTGATATGACCATCTCCCGAACACGCCTCGCATCTTCCCCCTTTTACATTGAATGAAAATCGGCCAGGTTTATATCCCCTTATTCTTGCTTCAGGAACAGCTGCAAACAGCTCTCTGATGGGAGTAAATGCCCCCGTGTATGTCGCCGGATTTGATCGAGGTGTTCTTCCAATAGGAGACTGGTCAATTTTTATAACCTTATCTAAATATTCTAGATTAAAAACGCCTTCAGAATTTGTTAAATCTTCTTTATTGCCAAGCAATTTATTTGATACAGATTGATATAAAACCTGGTTAATTAAAGAGCTTTTCCCAGATCCAGATACACCAGTAACACACACAAGCTTTCCAAGGGGAATTTTTAAATCTATGTTCTTTAAGTTATTTTCTTTGGCTCCCTTAATAATTATGCTATTTCCATTACCTTTCCTTCTAGATTTAGGAGTTGAAATGCTTAAAGAACCATTTAAATATTGGCCTGTCGTGGATTTTTTAGATTTACTTAGCTGAGACACCGAGCCTTGCCCAACAACCTCTCCTCCATACATTCCTGCACCTGGGCCAATATCAACAATATGATCTGCTGCTCGAATAATTTCTTCATCATGTTCAACAACAATTACTGTATTGCCAAGATCTCGTAAATTTTTTAACGTTTTAATTAATTTGATTCCGTCTTCAGAGTGCAAGCCTATTGAAGGTTCATCGCAAACATACAAGACTCCCACTAACCCTGATCCAATTTGGGTTGCTAAACGAATCCTCTGTGCTTCGCCTCCACTCAATGTCGACGCCTGCCTTCCTAAAGAAAGATAACCTAAGCCTATGTTATTTAAAAAAGCTAACCTTCCTTGAATTTCTTTTATAATTTGATCTGATATAACCAAATCCCTTGAATTTAATGATTTTTTAGAATCTTTAGTTTCGGGTTTTGTTGACCCAATTTCTTCAACCCATTCTAATGACTCTAATATTGATTTATTTGTAATATCAATAATATTGTTAGAGTTAATTTTCACAGATAAAGCTTCTGGTTTAAGTCTTTGTCCATTACATCCTTCACATTTTTGAGAACTCATATATTTCTCTATATAAGTCCTGACTCGACCTGAGCTTGTTTCTTTATACCTTCTTTGAAGATTTGTTATAACTCCCTCAAACCCTGCCCTGCGCCTTCCTCTCCAACGTCTTTGCATAACATTTTCATCTGCCTGAAGCTGCTTCCTGTCTCCGAACATAATAATTTCAACCAAATTTTCTGAAATTTCCCTTACCGGAACATCGACTGAAAATCCATATCTAGAAGATAGTCGTTTAATTTGCCTAAAATACCAAGAAATGCCACTTCCTGACCATGGCTTAATAGCGCCCTCTCTAAAAGAAAGATTTAAATCTGGCAAAACCAAACTTGGATCTACTTGCGTTTTAATTCCCAAGCCTGCGCACAATTCACAAGCTCCAGAAGGGCTGTTGAAGCTAAATGACCTGGGCTGAAGTTCCTGTAGGTTAACTTCACATTTTGTACAAGAAAGGTTTTCAGAAAAAAGCAAATCGCTCCCGCCTTCTTCAGAAACTATAACTACTCCTTTTCCTATTTTTAATGCTGTCTCGACTGAATCGGCAACGCGAGTTTTATCCATTGATTTATTGATAATGATTCTATCTACAATAATCTCTATGTCATGCCATTTCTGTTTCTCTAATTTTATTGACTCTGAAATTTCCATGACGCTTCCATTAATTCTAGCCCTAACAAAACCTGCAGAAGACATTTTTGAAAAAATATCTTTATGTTCTCCTTTTTTATGACGCACCACTGGTGCTAATATTTGTGTTTTTGAGCCTTTTTTGATTTGCATGACTGAGTCGACTATTTGTTGCACCGTTTGTTTCGAAACTAATTCACCACAAATATAGCAATGGGGCTTGCCTATTCTAGAATACAATAATCGCAAATAATCATATATTTCCGTAACTGTTCCCACAGTAGATCTAGGATTTCTTGAAACACCCTTTTGGTCCACAGATATTGCAGGCGATAATCCTCCAATATAATCAACATCTGGCTTGTCAACTCTTCCCAAAAACTGCCGAGCATAAGCAGACAGTGACTCAACGTATCGCCGCTGACCTTCCGCATAAATTGTGTCAAAAGCCAAAGAGCTTTTGCCAGATCCAGAGACACCAGTAATTACCACAAGTTGATTTCTAGGAATATCTATATTTATATTATTAAGGTTGTGTTCTCTTGCACCTTTAACAATAATTTTTTGCAGGATCTTTTTTGCCATTTCTATATTATGAACTTCCTTATGTATAAACGTCTTATTATTTTAGTTGTTAACAATAATCAAGATCTTAAATAGTGTCTGTTTTTATGCGAATTAATAAATTATTTGTGAACAAATAAAAATTGTCATAATTTTCTCATATTACTGCGCTGCTTCTTTGACTTCAAGATGCTAAGAAGACTATAGTTTTAATACGGTAAAATTTTTACTTGGCAAGAAATTTATTCTTCCTGTATCTGCAGAAAGGTAATGAAGTGGACGAGAATTTCGTTTCTGACATTGGTGAGTTAATGCAAATAATCGAAGACTCTGATTTACTTGTTTTGCACTTCCCCACACTGGGCAAAGCGCTAGTAGTGGACCCTCGTTTTAACGATTCGTCAGCACCTATTATCCGCCTTCTGCCAGTTGCCTCGCCGTCAGCCCATTTGGTAAAATCCTATCGTCGATTTCGTTCTGGCTTCCCCAAAATAAAGAAAATGTCTTTAATTCCTTGGTTTGGGTTTGTTCAAAGCTTAAAATCATCAGGTGTATGGGAAAAAATCGAACAAAGGTGTTCACAAGGAAGCTTTCCTAATACTATGCAAGAGCTAGATTCAGCAATTCACTCACTTGAAACACTACAAGCAACTGAACTTAAAAATGCTATAGTAAGTGAAAAATATCATACCATTTGGTCGGACCAAAACTAGTAGAGTTTTTTTGTTTTTCATTTTAACCCTTAGGCGATTAAGTTAATTTAATGTCCGGATTTTCAACATCAGAAACAATCAATAGCCCTATAGAATTAGTATTTGACCGCCTAACAAATCTAAGTAATTTCAAAAATTGGATGCCTGGTGTTTTAGAAATTAAAATAGACCCTGATGTTGCCATAGCTAAAGGGTCAAAGTACATTGAAACAAGAAGGTTTAAAAACGGAGAAGGTAACGTTCAAATGGAAATATTGGACTTGGTAGCTCCAAATTTATTTGTAACAGGCTTTAATACTGCGGGAACTTTTTGTAGGTACGAATATCAACTTGAAAAAGAATCTTCAAAAACCACCATATCTTTAACTTGCAAGGTACAAGTTATCGGTTTCAAAAAAATCTGGCAACCATTAATCGCCTGGGCAATTAGACTTCAAGATAAAAACCAACTTAAAGCCTTGAAATCAAACATAGAAAATCCTTAGATAAATTTTTAAGAAACATCGCTATTCTCTGAAAAATACCTGGCGAGCTCATCTCTTTCAAACAAAGCCATGCTTTGGGTTTCTCCTGAATTTGTTTTTATTTTACAGCCATCTTTCTGGGGTAAAATTTTTCCAATAACAGCTGCGTCTATTCCCTGAGATTTATACTTAAAGACTAATCGTTTTGCTTGCTCATCTGGCAGCGTGACTATTAAGGCTCCCGAAGAAATCAGCCCCATGGGTTCAATTGACAAAGCCTTGGTAATCTCTGTACATTCAGGTAAAACTGGAATCAAATTTTGATCAATTTGAAATCCTACATTCGCGGCCAGTGCAATTTCAGTCAGAGCTGAACTGATACCCCCTTCTGTAGGGTCGTGCATAGAATTCACCTCAAAACCAGACAAAGCTATTTTGACATCTTCTTTTACGCTAATTCCCGGACTAGTTAAAAGCTTTTTAGCTTTTGAAATCGTTTCTTTGGCAATTCCCCGAGCTAAAATTTGTTTCTCTGCTTCATGTGCCAAAATAGCAGTTCCCTCTATAGCAATTCCTCGTGTTAATACAATGCCATCTCCCTCTAATGCACCAGAAGATAAAATCGCCTTGTTTTTATCAACCTCACCAATCATTGTTCCAGAAAATATGATTTTTGAAATTCCCTCAGTAACTTCAGTGTGCCCACCTATTAGAGAAACTCCAACTTCTTTGCAGGCTTCTTTAAGCTGAAAAAAAGCTTTTTCAACCTGACGTTCCGTACTATCTATCGGTAACAATAATGTTGCCATAAGCCACTTGGGGGTTGCCCCTGTTACATACAAGTCATTCGCATTTATATGAACCATGTACCATCCTGCATTTTCTGTCGTGAAGGTGACTGGGTCAGACGCTATAACTAAAAATCGATTTCCGAAATCAATAATTGCAGAATCTTCTCCAACTTTTGGCCCCAAAATTACGCTTGCATCAGAAACAGAAGCAGATTTAAGTACTTTTTTTAATAACTCAATTGGCAGTTTTCCTGCTTTTAGTCCCATAAGTTGTTCTCTTTGAATACGATATATTTTTATTTGTTTCCCAAAATGCTATCATATCGCCATTATGATTAAGTCTGTTTTTTTTGATGTTTATGGCACTATAGCGCATTTCTCTCCATCAAAATTTAAAATTCAATCTGCAGCTTGTGAAAATTTTGGAATCAACTTGATCAATGAAAACGTCAACTTAGGGTATAAGAAGGCAGACAATTTAATGTCTGAACAAAATGCTACCTTTCCGTTGCGGAAAATGAATCAAAACCAACAAGATGTATTTTTTACTAAATACCAACAAGAAATATTACTTGCCAACGGAATCCAAGTTGAAAATTCTATTGCATTAGAAATTTTCAAACTTGTTAGAAATACTCCCAGAAAACTAGAATTGTACGAAGATGTACTTCCTTGCTTCGAGAAAATTAAAAAGCTCAAAATTACAATTGGTTTAATCTCAAACCTCAATGAGTCAGGCAGGTTTTTAGTTCAGTCGTTGGGGCTTTCAGAAAAGGTTGACGTCGCTGTGACATCTAAAGAAGCGGGATTTGAAAAACCCAACCCCGGAATATTTCATTACGCATTAAAACAATCTCAAAGCTCTCCTGAAAATGCAATTCATGTTGGAGACCAAATATTCTCTGATGTTAACGGCGCTGAATTTTCTGGAATCCGACCTGTTTTATTAGACAGAAATAATTTTCACAAAAATTTTACTCGTTGCCAAAAAATTTCTTCTTTAAAAAACCTGAAAATCTAAATGTTTATTTCTATACTTTTTCTAAACTGTTCTAGCTGATTTAAAACATTATCTATAAACAATTTTATATCCCCCCCTGAACGTGGTGGTAGATATACTGTTAATTGTCTGTGTCCAATCTTAATGTTTTTTTGTAAATATTTTTTTAACCTGTTGGCTAATGTCCCAATTTCAGAATTAAACATTATCAAAATCATTCCTTGTTGCTTTTGTATGCTCTCTATTCCAAGTTTTTGGCCAATTAAACTTACTTTTTTGATATATATTAAATTATTTATAGGTTCTGGCAATGCTCCAAACCGATCCCTTAAACTTGCCGAAATATTCTTTAATTGTTTAAAAGTCTCTGCCATTTCAATTTCCTTATAAAAATCTAACCTTGCAGAAAGATTTGAAATATAATCACTCGGAATATGTGCAGGAATTGCAATAGATACCAATGGAGCTGGGGCAGAGATATTAACTTGGGCTTTTTGGCTTTGAGCACGCAACCCTTCAACAGCTTCTTTTAACATTTTATTATATAAGTCAAAGCCTATAGCACTTATATGCCCGCTTTGTTCTGCGCCTAGTACATTCCCTGCTCCTCGAATTTCTAAGTCCTTCATTGCCACCCCAAACCCTGCACTCAATTGGGTTATAGCCTCCATTGTTTCTAATCTTCGGTCTGCAATTTCTGAAATAGACTTTGATTCAGGAACCAGAAGGTACATGTATCCTCTCCTAGAACTCCGTCCAATCCGCCCTCTCAGCTGATATAATTGAGACAACCCAAATGTATCAGCTCGGTTGATAATTATAGTATTAGCATTTGGAATATCCAATCCAGATTCAACAATTGTGGTACATACCAAAACATCAACTGCACCTTCGGTAAACGCAGAAACAGCTTCAGAAAGTTCGGTGTCGGCCATCCTTCCGTGAGCAACTAACACGTTTGCTTCAGGAATAGATTCCTTTATCTGTAATGCCATTTTTTCAATACTAGAAATCCTGTTATGTATATAAAAAACCTGGCCCCCTCTATCTATTTCGTTTTTTATAGCGTCAGTAATGATCGTGTTTCCATAAGAAGCTATATATGTTTTTATAGGAAGCCTTTCTTCGGGCGGAGTCTCGACTGTGCTCATGTCTTTCACGCCAGCCAATGACATATGAAGGGTTCTAGGTATTGGCGTTGCTGTTAGTGCTAAAACATCAATCTCTTTTCTAACTTGTTTTAGCCTTTCTTTTTGAGCAACACCAAATTTTTGCTCTTCATCAATTACCAAAAGCCCCAAATTTTCAAACTGAACATCTTTTTGAAGCATCCTATGTGTCCCAATGCAAATATCAATCTTTCCGTCCTTTAATCCCTTCAATGTTTTTTCTTGCTCAGAAGATGACTTGAGCCTTGAGATTACATCAACAACAATTGGATATGGCTTAAGCCTTTGATGAAACGTATTAAAATGCTGCTGGGCTAAAGTTGTGGTTGGAACTAAGATTGCGACTTGTTTTAGGTTAACAGCGGCCTTAAAAGCCGCTCTTAGGGCAACTTCTGTTTTTCCATATCCTACATCACCACACACCAATCTATCCATAGGCCTGGTCTTTTGCATATCTTCTTTGACTTGCTTAATTGCTTCTGTTTGGTCAGGCGTTTGTGTATAAGGAAAACCTATCTCAAGCTCTTGTTCCCAAGAGTCGTCTGGTTTACATGGAACACTTTCGGCAAGCTCTCTAGAAGCCTGCGTTTCAAGTAATTCGGCAGCCATCTCAACTGTTGCAGCTTCAGCTCTTTTTTTATTACGATTCCACTCCGAAGTTCCTAGCCCTGTTAGTTTTGGGGGTCTGTCAGATGGAAAAACATAGGGGGTCAATCGTTCAAGATGTTCCACGGGAACTAATAATTGATCAGTTCCTGCATATTGGATTATTAGATACTCCCTCTCAGACTTCTTTCCGTCTTTTTTGATTTGGGTACCAATAAATTTTCCAATCCCATATTCAATGTGTACCACATAATCCCCCGGCCTTAATGAGTTTAAAACAATTTTTTGCTTGTATTTATTCTTTTTGGAAAAAGAGGAGTTTTTTAAAATTCCAAAAATTTCCAAATCAGAATAAACAAATATTTGTTTGTCTCTATTTTGAAACGCTACCCCTCTATTAATTACATTTGAATTGTTGTCAATAATATGAATGCGTTCTCCTAAAAATTTTGTACTTAGCGATTCTTTAATTCTGTTTGGGGCAGATGTAAAAATATACACTTCAGAGTTGATTTCAGCTGCATTCACGATGTCTTGAGAAAATCGCTGCAAATCACCATTGTATGAATTGGGCATTGAAGAAAAAATTTTAATATACGGATTAAAGCCTTCTTCAAGGTTTAAATAGGAGTCAATCTCAATTCTTTTGTTTGCAGATTGAATTTTTTCTTCGATATCTATCCAACTACTTATTCTTGACAAAATTCCACCTGGAATCTTCCCTCTTGATTCTAGAGAATTTCTAATTCCTTGATCTTTTTTTTCACTGTTAAAAGCTTTTGATTGAATTTGCGATGACTTAATTGAAATAACAGTTGAATTTTTTGAAAAATAATCTAGTATATTTCCGTTTTTCAAATTTCCCGAAATCATCTCTTCAAGATGCCTGTCGTTTAAGTCTGATAAATCCTGAAGCCCTTTTAAGATTTTTTCCTCGATTTCTTTTTTACAATTTTTGAAATTTAAATTATCAAACAGGTCGTGAATTTTTTTCTTAAACATTTGGTCAACAATGATTTCTTGTGCCGGAGGAACTATAAAACAATTTTTCTCTTCAACAGACCGTTGAGATTCTGGGTCAAATGTGCGAATACTATCAACAAAATCTCCCCAAAGCTCAATCCTGAAAGGAGCAGAACTTCCAACAGGAAAAATATCTATAATTCCTCCTCTAATGCTAAATTCACCGGGGTTTTTAACAAACGGTTGAAATATATATCCACTACTTGTCCATTTTCCAATCTGTTCTTTTTGCCTAAATTCTTGCTGAATTTCTATATAATTTTTCATATCTTTCAAAATTATTGGAGAAATAGTTTTTTGCAAAACGGCGCCAATAGAAGCAATTACTAAAACTTGATTTTTTTCTTCCTGGCTTCTAAACAATGTATTAACCCTTTGATGGGTTGCCTCAATATCAGAATCTCCTTCTTGATATGGCAAGGCATCATTAGATGGATAATGATAAACATCCTCTGTGTTTAAGCTCCAAAACTTCAACTGCTCTGAAAGGTTTCGGGCTTCAGATTCTTCTGGAACAATCACAAGCATTCTTTCTTTTTCTTTTTTCCAGATATTAGAGATTAATAACGGAATCGCCGTCGTAGAAGCTTGAATTTTGGTTTTTTTATTAACTGATTGAAGGCTTTGCTCTACATCCAATAACTCGGGAAGTTGTGAAAACTCTTTCATCAGTTCGTTTATTAACATATTTTTATCTCAAATTAAAACAATCATTTATATGGTTTTTGAAAAACTTTTGGTCAGCTTTTCATAAGATGCACATCATCGTTAAATGAATTTATTTTATTCACAATAATATTATCCCTAAAGTTCCCTGATTCCATTGCTTTATGAGACTGGCTTTGTAGATCAAAATCAAATATTGCAGTGTTTCTAATTTCTATTTTCCACATCCGGTTAGTTCCTAAAACTATTTCAACAAATCGTTGCATAATTCCCCCGTGGGAAACACACAAAATCACATTATCATCATCATGTTTTTGAAAAAAAGCATCTAGAGTTCTAGTGGCCCTCTCTCTTGCTTCAAAAGCAGATTCTACTCCTAATAAATTTTTCGACTGAATTCTATCAAAATATTCGTCTGCTGGTTCGACTCTATATTTCTTTGTTTCAGGAATTTTTTCTTCAAGAGTCTCTTTATCAGCCCCTGATAATCGCCCCATGTCGTACTCTTGCAACCCTGGTTCAGCTTTTATTTCGATTTCCCAAAGTTCACTTAAAATTTTTGCGGTTTCAAAAGCCCTTTTGAGAGGGCTAGAATATAAGTGAGAAATTACAAGCTTTTGGTTGGAAAAATAATTTTTAAGTTTTTTTGCTTGCCTGACGCCAGAAGGAGATAAACAATAATCCTCCCTTCCTTGAATTTTACCCTGCAGATTTCCTTCAGATTCCCCATGTCTAACAAAAATTATACGCATCTTAATCTTATTTCCTTTTAGTTAATATTTAATTCTCCGCTTGAATTTGTTGAAAAAATAGAGGAAAATTTGTAACCAGATGCTTTAATTTTGTCACTTCCGCCCATGTTCCTGTCCAAAATACATAAAACCGTATTAACTGAACAGCCAAGTTTTTCAACGGCAGCAATAGAATGGATTAAACTGCCCCCCGTACTACAGGTGTCATCTACTATAATCACAGATTCACCTCGAACGGGACTCCCTTCAATTAAGTTTTGTTGTCCGTGAGACTTAGTTTCTTTTCGAATAATCAGACCCGAAATAGGCGTTTTGTTTTTAAAGCTAAGAGATATCATTGACCCCACAATAGGGTCAGCACCTACTGTTGGACCTCCAATAAATTTTGCCCCTGACGCAACCACTACTGGTAAAAATATTTCGGAAATCAAGTAGCTAGCTTCAGGGTCAAGTGTAAGCTTCCTTCCGTCAAAATAGTATGAACTTGTTTCTCCACTGGTTAGGGTAAAGTTTCCAAATTCCAGAGCTTTCTTTTGTACTGCAATTTCCAAAATTCTTTTCTTTTTATCAATCATCTTTTTTATCCAAATTTCTATATAATTCCTTATCGCGAATATATCTTTCAACATCTCGGTGAACAAATTTTCTAACAGACTTTCTTTCTTTGATTTTTTTTCTAATTTTGGAGCTGCTGATCTCTCGAAACATTTCTGAATTTTTAATCCATATAAATTCTATATTTTTATCGATTTCTAAAGCTAATGATTTTTCTTGAAAACGCCTCATAACTACCAGCTTAACCATTGTCATTATTTTATTCGGGTCTTTCCAAAAATTTATTTGATTAACAGCGTCTTCGCCCATAATCAAATAAAAATCAGTTCCGGGATCAAATCTATCCTTGAGTTCTATTATGGTATCTATTGTATACGATGTTCCTTTTCTTGTGATTTCCAAATCATCAACATGAAAGTCCCTGTTGTTTTGTAAGGCTAAATGTGTCATTTTTAACCTGTGTTTTGGGGCGCTCAAAATTTTATCATTTTTCATCCAGGGATCTCCGGCGGGAATAAAAAGCACTTTTTCCAAACCTAATATATTTTTGGCTTGTTTTGCCAAGTACATATGCCCTAAATGAATCGGATCAAAAGTGCCCCCTAAAAGTCCAATTTTTACTCCATTGTCCACGAAATTTCTCCGGCCACGATTGTATCCCCCTGTTTGGCCCCAGAATTCACAAGTGCAGCTTGAGCGCCAATTGTTCTAATATATTCTAAAAACTGAGCCCATGCCAAAAGATCGCTCTTGTCTATCATTTTTGCAACTCTTTTAGCTGCCTCATACTCAACCTTATAAGTTCCTTCTTTTTCTTTGACAATTTTGTTAGCCTCACCAACCTTTGGGGCATAAATTACTTCTAGCTTCGTGTTCAAACTTTGATGTTCTTGATTATAGTTGTGATTTTTTAATATTAAAATTTGATTTAAAACATCAGTTATTCTCATGTTAATAAAAGTTGATATCACGCCCCCCCAAATAGACCCCTCGGCAATATTTGTTTCTAAAGTTTTAGCTTTCTCCTGTGTTTGAGGTAGATCGCCTTTAGTTACAACCACTATTTCTTGTTTGTTAATCAAGTTTTTTTGATATGCTTTTATTTCGTTTCTAATTAATTGATAATCGCTTACAAGATCGTCAGATTCTCCGTTTACAAGATGTAATAAAATCTTTGTTTTTTGTAAATGTCGCAAAAACTCAGTTCCAAGACCTGTCCCTTTGTGAGCATTTTCTAATAAACCTGGTATTTCAACCGCTGTGATTTCATTGTCTTGGTGTGTTGCCACCCCCACTTGAGGTTCCAGTGTGGTAAATGGGTAGTTAGCAATTTTGGGTTTTGCGTTGCTAATTTGAGTTAACAATGATGATTTCCCTGCATTTGGGCATCCAATTATGCCCACCTCTGCAAGTATTTTTAATTCAAGCTGTAGGTGAACTTTTACTCCCCTTTCTCCAGATTCTGAAAGTAAAGGAAATTGATTGGTAGGTGATACAAATTCTGCGTTCCCTCTGCCCCCTCGACCACCTTTGGCTACTAAAGCCATTTGGCCATCAACGCCCTCTTCTACTAACACTGTTTTTGTATCTAGGTTTGTGATTTTTGTTTCAGGGGGTATTTTTAAAATAATATCTTTCCCTGATTTTCCATGACGATTTCTCTTGCTGCCATTTTCGCCATTTTTAGCCTTATATTTTCTAGATGTTATAAACTTTGAAATACTACTTTCTCTTTTATCAAATAAAAAGTAAATACTTCCTCCATCTCCCCCATTACCACCATCTGGACCTCCGTAAGGAATAAACTTTTCTTTCCTTCCATTAACAATTCCATTACCACCATGCCCAGAACTAACACTGATTGTAATTTTATATAACATATTAAATTCCTAATATCTAATATAATAATAATATCATTAAGGGTGTTAATAATGTGTAAAAACTTTATTTACCTCTGAGTGCCCATAAATAACAAAATGGTTTTCCAAAAAACATAGGGATATATATTGAATTTAATGTGAATAAAAAGTGGATAAGAATATTTCAAAAAAGTTATTCACAAATTATACAAGTTATCCACATAAACAATCGAGTTATCCACAGTGGATAGATATAGGGGGGTGTTAGGAGTATATCGATTGTACGATGTTAATTATATCTCTTCTTACCTTGGTGTCTTCATTTAAAAGGGTGCGGATTTTTTTCCAAGCGTGAGCAATTGTAGTATGATCTCTATTTCCTAAAATAGCCCCGATACTTGTATATGATAACTCAGCTTCTTCTCTCATTAAATACATACATATTTGTCTTACAAGTGCAGTTTTACTGTCTCTTTTTTTGCCAATTATTTCCGATTCACCTAAATTGAAATAATTTGATACGGAATGAAGTATTTTTTGATCAGATACTTTGGAGTTAGTTTTTTTGTTTGTAGTGTCAGAAATAACACGTTTTGCAAGCTCTAGAGAGATGCCTTCGTTAAGTAGTTGTGCATAGGCCCCAACGCGATTTAAAGTGCCCTCAAGTTCTCTAATGTTGTTATACAGCCTCTCTGAAAGAAATTCTAAAATTTCTTCAGTAAAAACAAATCCAGTTTTGGACGCTTTTTCTTTTAATATTAGAAGTCTGGTTTCGTAATCTGGGGGTTGTATATCAACTGTTAGCCCCCCTTGTAGTCGTGACTGAATTCGGTCTTCCAAAAGCGTTAATTCTTTTGGCGGCCTGTCGCTACTGATTACTAGTTGGCGGCCGGATAAATGAAGAGTGTTAAAAGTGTGGAAAAAACCTTCTTGAGTTTGTTCTTTGCCAATAAGAAATTGAATATCATCTAATAGCAGAGTGTCAACGTGACGATATCTGTTTCTAAAATTTTCGGTTTTTCCACTTCTTATCGCGTCTATATATTCATTCGTAAATTCTTCAGTAGTTGTGTAGTGAATATTTTTTCCAGCAGAAAGTAGTTCGTTTCCAATCGCATGTAATAAATGTGTTTTGCCTAAGCCAACTTTTGCGTAAATGAAAAGAGGATTATACGTGTTTCCCGGGTTGGAAGAAACCGCTTGAGACGCTGCATATGCAAGTTCATTGGATTTCCCCAATATAAAAGAATCAAAAGTATATCTGCGAATAATACCATTGTTTGATGGACTAGCAGAGGCAGCAACTTTATTGCCAGGAATGATTTCAGGTATATGACTAGGGCCTTCATCAATAGCGACACTATTTTCCAGTGAAGCAATCTTAAAAATAATTTCTAAAGGCTCTCCAAAAACACGCTCAACAGCTTCAGCAATCATTGAATACATTCTTTTTTCTAGCATGCTGCAAACAAAAGAATTAGGAGTCTCAACTATTAGCTGACCGTTGCCATGGCGTAAACCATGAGTGTCGCTAAGCCATGTGTCATAGCTTGGTCTATTTATGCGGACCTGAAGGTCTCCAAGAACTGATTGCCATAGAGAACTAGCGTCAATAACTGTTGCCAAGAATTACCTCCCTGAAATTTCTTGAAACAATGTGGGAAATCACTGGTGAATTGTACAACTTCATGAGCACTGTATGACAATAGAGTCAAGCAATAAAAATATCAAAATTTCAAGAAAATTTAATTAAAGACACAGGCAAGGATTTGTTGGATTTTGGATTTGCCTCATCAACACCGATCGTACAAAACAACAGAACTAAATTACATGAATTAAACGCCCCTTTTAAAGGATGCTTTTTTAATTAAATCATTCAAAAAATAATTTTCGAATCCAGCATTAATCATCATGCAAAACTATTTTCACGACGCCATTTTTTCGCGAAGCATACATTTCGTAGGCTTGTTGTGCTTTAGAAAATGGTAATTGGTGAGTAATTAGTTCCCCTGGGTCCCACCATCCTCTTTCTTTAAGGTCTACCATTGCTTGAATGTGGGCAATTGGATCCGCACTTCGCCCCCCAACAGTAGGAATTATTGTTGGGCAATTTTGTAGAAGATAGTGAGTTGCAATTGAAGTTAACGTGGAAGGATTGTTTCCGTCACGAACCATGCCAAAAATTATTACTTTGCCGTATTGTTTCACCAAGCGAAAAGCATCATTTAAAGTTTGTTCGTAGCCGGCAGCTTCAATTACGATATCTGCCATAGATCCATCAGTGATTTCGGCAACAGCATCGTCAATTGAAGCTTTAGAGGGATTAATGACGTGGGTTGCGCCTACCTTTTTTGAAAAGCTTAATCGGTCATCGATAGGATCTGAGCAAATAATTTGCGAAGCACCCGATCTAGCAAAAATTGCAGCAAAAGAGAGGCCAATTCCTCCTTGTCCCAAAATCAACACTTTTTTTCCAATGATTGTTCCGATTTGTTGGCAAGAATATAAAACAGTCCCGGCCGGCTGACACGTGACCCATGATGATAAATCTCCTTCGTTAGGGATTTTGGCCATGTACTCAGGGATTCCCACCATAAATTCACATAACCCTCCGATATCTATTGGAGATGGCAATGCAATTACGCGTTGCCCAACGTTAAATTTTTCTGATTTAGTTTCAATAATTGTTCCTGCTAATTCATGGCAGATTGGATAACCTCGAGTGTTTTTTTTGTGATCCCACCCAGATTTGATATCACTACCGCACACAGACCACCTTTCTAGCCTTATGAGGCATTGGTTATTTTTAATCTCAGGAATTTTTTCTTGAAACAATCCGAGTTTTTGAGGAGCGATAGTTCTCATTACAGACATGGTTTTAGGTATCATTTAGGTCACCTTTTGACAAGAAATTGTTCTAACATTTATACAATATTCCAGACATCAACACAAGGAAAACTTGAAATTATTTTCAATAAAGCGATTATTTAAAACGAGGAGGATGTTGAGATAAATATTCACAGCTATTCTCAAACGCTCTTGAGATATTTAAGAGGTCTGTCTCTGAGCCATAATTTCCGATAATTTGTAAACCAACAGGCAATCCTTCATCAGAAAATCCGCAAGGTATACTAACTGCCGGGAGACCAGCTACGTTGACAGGATAAGTAAACGGGAATGCTCCCCAGAATTTATTAACCTGTTGGCCGTTGATGATGTTAGGCGGCCTGCTAACAGGAAAAGCAGTAACCGCCATAGTAGGAGTTACAATAAAATCTTTTTTAGCAAAGATAGAAGCAAATTTATTTTTAACAATTTTTGCTTTTCCTAAAGCTTGAGCAAATTGAGATCCGGAAAAATTTCTTCCATATTCAAGAGATTCTTTTGCATAATCAGTTAAAAGATGGGGTGTTTTTTCTAAAATCAGGCCCAGCCTTGCATATGCACATGCAGAAAACATGCCCCAAAAATCTTCAAAGAGCTCCCCCACATTAATTTCCACTTCCTCGCCAGCTGCACCTAAATTTTCAAATATTTTTATAGCTTCGAGGACTTTAATTTTGACGTCTTTAGAAACAGGGGAATTATCAAAACTTGTTGCCCAACCAAAATGAAGATTTTTTATAGGCGAAGACTCGGTCGAAAAATATTCTTTAGGAGTTTTTGCGATTGAATTTGGGTCTCGTTTATCGAAGCCAGAAATTATTTTCAACATAACCTCAGCGTCATCAACCGATCTAGTTATTGGGCCTGCTTGAGAAAAAAGATTGACTACAGGAGTTGATGATGCTCCGAAAAAATTAGGAACTAGGCCTTGGGTTGGCTTGATGCCATAAACTCCACAAAAACTTGCTGGAATTCGGGTTGATCCCCCTCCGTCACTACCTGTAGAAATAGTACAGAGCCCTGCGGCGACAGCTGAAGCTGCACCACCACTTGAGCCTCCCGCTGAGAGCTCAGGGTTCCAGGGGTTTCTGCAATCGTCTCCGAGACGATTTTTTGTATGACCAAGAAACCCAAATTCGGGAGTATTTGTTTTTCCCAAAATTATTGCTCCGGCAGCGAGTAGTCTTTCTACAACGATTGAATTTTCAGAAGGTATTCTGTCTTTAAACACTAGGGAACCCATAGTTGTTGTGATTCCCTCAGTTAGCTCTAGGTCTTTAACAGAAATTGGAATTCCTCCCAGGGGGCCTATAGGTTGGTTTTGCAAAATAGCAGATTCTGTTTTTTTTGCCGCAATTAAAGCTTTTTCAGCAGAAACCGCAAGAAACGCATTAAGTTTTGGGTTATATTTTTGAATCCTTTCAACAAACATGTTTACTAGTTCAACAGGAGATATCTCCTTGTTGTGAATAAGTTTTTTTAAGTCAGAAATTGAGCTAAAAGCTAAGTTAGTGTTAAGCAAATAATTATTTCCTCTAGATTCAAAAAATCAAACTATTGGCTGTTGAGTGTAGCATTCAAAATTTTTTCGGTCAATTTAGAAAATATTACACAAAAAAACATTGTTATAAAATAAGTTAGACCTTTAGTTTTATGAAGTTTATAATGTAGAGACAAAATGTTTGTGTTTGAAGGGAAATAATATGGCTGAAGTTAGAATTTTATATTGGAAAGAGGTTCCATCACAAGTGCAAGCAAGAGATGGCCGGAACGAATTTTCTGTTTTGCTTCAAGAGAGATTTCAGCAAGGAATAGATTCAATTGCCATGCAAGACGGAAGTTTTGGGACCGACCAATATCTTGATGGATGGCAGTGGGGAGATTATAAAAAGATTAAGGGAAGCGCAGACGATGTTTCCAAAAAGTTGGCAAAAACTATAGAGGAAAATTACCCAAAAAACTTCACTCAACTTATACTTAAAATGAATAAAGATGGCACCAGAAACCCTCTCCCTGGGGGAACGGACCACTGGATTGGATAAAAATATAACGAGATGGCAAAAATTTCATTTGAAGACAGAATATTAACGAAAGAAACATTGGTTTCTGACGGTGCAACAGGAACGTGGCTACAAGAGCATGGTTTAATTCCTGGAGATTCTCCGGAATTATTTAATTTATCTAAGCCTAAGCTTATTACACAAATGTCAAAAGAATATTTTGACGCAGGATCTGACATGGTTTTAACAAATACGTTTGGGGGAAACCGATTTATGTTAACAAAATACAATCAAGGAGGAGACGTCTTTGGTGTAAACAAAGCTGCTGCAGAAAATGCTAAGAAAGCGACTGCCGGGGACTCCTCTAAATATGTGATTGGGTCTATCGGCCCAACTGGAGAATTTATAGAGCCCTTGGGTTCTGTCAGCAGGGAACAAATGAAAGATGTTTTTATTGAACAAATAGAAGGAATGAAAGCCGGTGGAGTTGATGCTGTTTTAGTAGAAACAATGTTTGCTTTAGATGAAGCCCAAGTTGCAGTTGAAGCAGCAAAAAGCTTGAATGTTTTTGTTATGGCAACTATGACATTTACCCTAGGCCCCCGTGGTTTTTTTACAATGACAGGGGTTACTCCAGAACAAGCTACAAAGGAACTGGAAGCCACGGGAGCAAATGTTGTTGGGGCTAATTGCGGAAATGGAATCGACAATATGATTCATATTGCTGAAATGATTCGAAAAACTACAGATTTGCCAATGTTGATACATTCAAATGCCGGAATTCCGGGAATGGAAAAAGGAAATATAATTTATCCAGAGACTCCAGAATATATGAAGTCTCGCTTTAAAAAATTACAAGAAGTTGGTGTAGATATTATTGGAGGGTGCTGCGGTACAACGGCTGAACACATCCGAGAGATTGTAAAAGTAATAAAAAATTAGGTTTGGAGTAAATGCTAATGGAGCAAAAAAATCAACTTGATGATCCACGATTGCTAAAAGGTAAGGTTTTGCCCATTTTAGAAAAGATAGGAAAATGCATACATTTGATATCAATTGATAAATTTTGTGAAGATATCAGTGTTGGGTTATATGAAAAAAACGAAATGATGACTGTCTGGACATTTACCAAGGGGGAAAAAGCTGCTTCTAGAATACAACAGATTAAAGAAAGATTGATTGATTTAGGCGAATTATCTACGTCTACAACAGATAAAAACAAGCTAGTTTTTGAGTGTGGAGAAAAACATACCAGTCTTTTGAAATTTCTTTTGAGATTAGCGGTTGAAAAGCCTGTAGAATATAAACATCCTGAATATCCTGTCAAGGACCTAAGAAGCGACTTAATGCTTGGAGCTATAAGCCAAAAAGGACCAAACGGATGGGAGTATAAATTAACCGCACAAGGAGAAGCAGAAAATCAAAATTCTAGATTTAGGGCAATAACCAAGGGTTTAATGAGATATGGTAGTTTAGAACAATCTTCAGATGGAAGTATGTATTTTAGTTGCAAAACGAGACACGATAAGCTTTTTCAAATGTTATTACCTATTGCGAGGAATGTCAGAGGGGTAGAAGATGAACTTGAAGCAGATGCTATGAGGGGACAAATGACAACTGGCACTTTGGGCTTTTCTCCACCTGTTTAAAAATGATAATTTAGGAGTATGTTTATGACTAAAGAAATGAAACCAAGAGACAGGGTCTTAAATGCGCTGGCAGGCTTGCCTGTGGATAGAACTCCGGTAGCAAATCCAACAAATATTGCGACTGTCGAACTGATGGATTTGGTTGGGGCGCCTTTCCCTGCTGCTTGCCAAGATCCGAATTTAAACGCAGAATTAGCCGCGACAGGATATACCGAATTAGGGTTTGATTCTATTTCTCCGTATTTTTCAATCATACAGGAGTCTGCAGCTTTGGGTTGTGATATTCAATGGGAGCAAAAAGACAATTGGCCCACAGTAAGAATGACTAATCCCATTTGGGATACTGCTAAAGATGTAAAAATACCAAATAATTTCTTGGAACATAGAGATACTAAAGCTATAACTAAATCTATCGAGATTTTAAAGAAAGAATACGGGAAAGAAGCTGCAATTATAGGTAAAACAATGGGGCCATGGACCCTAGCTTATCACGTTTTTGGTGTTGAAAAATTTCTTTTGATGTCGATAGACGATCCTTCGGCAACCATGGATTGTTTAAATGCTTTAAAAGAAATTTCTGTTCTTTATGGCCAGGCTCAAATAGACTCAGGAGCGGATGTTTTGACATTTCCAGATCATGCTACAGGAGATTTGGTAAGCGGAGAGTATTATCAAAGATTTTTGTTAGAGATCCACCAAGAAATGGCTGAAAGGCTAAAAGTTCCTATAATATTACATATATGTGGAAACACCTTGGATAGACTGGGTTTTATAGCAGAATCAAAAATGGCCGCTATGCACTTTGATTCAAAAAACGACCCACAAAAAGCAGCAGAAATTGTAAATGGAAAAATAAAATTAATAGGAAATATTAACAATCCTGAAACTTTATATAGTAAAGGCCCACAAGAAGTTCGAGAAGAGGTGTTTAGGTGTATGGATGCAGGGATAGAGATGATTGCTCCTGAATGTGCAATTCCCCTGGCAACCAAATTAGAAAATTTACTTGAAATTCCACGGGCTGTAAAACAATGGGAACTTCAGAATGAACAAAAATGATTTTGTTGTTATAGGAGAAAATATCCATACAACAAGATCCCTTAAACGAAATGGTAAAAGAATTCAAGTCCAAGACGGAGTTGAAGGAGTTCCTTTTGTTGATATTGAAGGCAATCAACGATTTTTAAAAATTCCTGAATGGTACACGCAAACTCAACCATACCAACAGGGGCAGATTAAACATTTCATGATAGCTGTCAGTAATGGGATAAATGGAAATAGCGAGGAATCTGAAGTTGGGCGGAGGTATATTGTTAAAGAAGTTGAAAAGCAAATAAAAGCAAATTCAAAGTTTTTGGATTTGAATGTGGATGAGATTTCATACAAGCTTGATGTTCAAAAACAAGCTATGAAATGGCTAGTTCAGGTTGTAGAGGGAGCTTCAACGGCTCCCATTAGTATTGATTCTTCTAATTCAGAAATAATTTCAGAGGGACTTGAGGTTTATACAGACAAAGCGGGCGCCCCAATGATAAATTCCTTAGCACTTGAACGCCCAGAGACCATAGACATTGTTGTGGAGCATAATGCTAAAGTTATTGCTACTGCTGCAGGGGAAGACGGAATGCCTTCAAATGCACCAGAAAGGCTGTCCAATGTTAATAAAATCATGGATATTATTTCCAGAAACGGAATCCCTTTAAAAGATGTTTATATTGATGCGCTTGTTTTCCCAATTTCTGTGGACCCTAACTTTGGCAATCATTATTTTGATGCCGTAAATTTAATAAGAAAAGAGTATGGCCCAGAGGTTCATATTACTGGAGGGTTAAGCAATGTTTCTTTTGGTTTGCCAAAGAGGCAGTTAATCAATAAAGTTTTTATTGCCTTAAGCATTAATAGCGGAATAGATAGCGGAATAATTGATCCTATTCAAAATAAAATTTATACATTTAATGATTTTGAGCCACAAGGTCAAGCAGTCCAATATGCAGCAGATATGCTTTTAGGCAAAGATGATTTTTGCATGAAATATTTACAAGCGTTTAGAGATGGACTTTTAGGATAGTTATATTTTCACTCTAGCATGAGGTAAAACGGATTTATTGTATACATTTTCAGGCATTTTCCTTTGAAGTACTTGGGCAACTGAAGTTGCGGCTTTCTCTTGTAGTTCTAAAACAGATTCTTGAGAGAAAAAAGCTGTGTGTGGGGTGATCAAGGTGTTTTCCAGCTGAATAATTTTATTGTCGATAGCTGGTTGTAAGTCTTCCATGACATCTAGCGCAGCTCCCGCAATATAGTTTTTGGTGAGGGCCTTAAAAAGGCTTTCTTCGTGTATTAGTCCGCCTCTTGCACAGTTGATCAGGATCGCGTCGCTTCTCATTAGGCTTATTTCTTTTTCACCTATCATTCCTTGGGTTTTTTCATTCAAGGGTGTGTGTAGTGAAACAAAATGAGATGTTTTTAATAAAGTTTCTAAAGAAACTTTATTAACCCCGCTTTCTTTAGCCTGGGCGTCTTGTAATGATGGAGAATAGACAGCAACATTCATTCCGAATGCTTTTGCTTTACGAGCAACTGATCGTCCAATCCTGCCGAACCCTATAATGCCCAACGTTTTTTCAGAAAGCCGCATAATTCTCATTCCTAGCCCAGCATTACCCCACCCAAACTCTTTTGTATCCTTGTTGTGAAATGTGATTTTTCTATTCCAGGATAGAATCAACCCTATAGTATGGTCGGAAACTTCTTCTGTACAATAATCTGGTACGTAAGTAACAATGACCCCTAAGTTTGTAGCAGTTTCTACCGAAATGTTATCAGTGCCAACCCCGTACCGTCCAATTACAACACAATTTTTTGCGGCTTCAACTACATTCTCGGTGACTTTAGCAAAACAGGTTAAAATTCCATCAACATCTTTCGAAAGATTTATTAAAGTTTTTTCACTTGGGTCGGGTGCAACAATAACATCTGCGTTGATTTGATTCAGAATTCTTTTTTCTGGATCAACGTTTGGCCACACATAATCAGTGATGAGAATTCGTTTTGGCACTAATATCTCCTAATATTAATATTTTAAGATTAATTATAAATTATTCTTTTGGGCTGTGCTAATTTTTTATAAATAGCCGACAGGCAAAAATGAATCAACTTCGATTTTTTATAGTTGCTGTTCCTGCGGCCAAACAAACGACAGCAAAGCCAAGCAATGCAAATAATTGCGGCAAGATATTGTTAAGACTTTTGTCATGAAGCATTATTTGTGACAATGAAAAAACAGCATGCTTTAGTGGTAAGATTTCAGATATTAGTTGTAAAACCTGAGGCATTTCACTAATTGGAATAAAAATTCCTGATAAAAAAATTTAAATTGTCTTCAAGAGATAATTCTTGATATAGAGAGTGTTTTTGAGGCATATATCCAATTGAATGTTTTGATTCAGAGGCAGGCTTTCCAAATATTTTTATTGTTCCTTTTTGGGGACTTAATTGGCCGGTGATTAATTTCATCAGGGTCGTTTTGCCAGCACCGTTGGCCCCCAGAATGCCAAAAATTTCTCCTCTGGAAATGTTCAAATTTATACCATTTAATATGGAATGAACTTTATAGCTGAATCTTAAAGATTCAATTTCTAGGGCTAACAAATCTTTCTTTTGGTTCATGTATATATCCCAATTGAATGTTGATGTTGTAGAGGGTAACATAATTTTGAGATGCAAAAACATGTTTGATGCTATAGAATTTTGACTTACATATATTTAAAAACTGTAATACAGGAAACATCATGAAAAAAACATACAAAGTTGCTGTGATAGGTTGCGGAAACAGGGGAACTGATACAGCAGAAGCATATAACTTTCATCCTAGGGTTGAATTAGTAGGCCTTTGTGATGTTAATCAGAATGCATTGAATAGCTTAGGCGAAAAACTTAAGGTAAAAAACAGATATACAGATTTTGAGAAAATGATTGATGAAGTTTCTCCAGACATAGTTGCTATACCCGTTATGACGGATTCTCATTACCAAATTGCTCGCAGGGTAATTGATAAAGGAGTGAATATAGAGGTCGAAAAGCCTTTTTGTATGTACTTAGAAGAGGCAGATATTTTAATTTCTATGGCTAAGACACAAGGAACAAAAATAGCTGTTCATCATCAAAGTAGAAGCGGTGGAGCACTTGACGCTATATGTGAAACAATTCAAAAAGGAGAAATTGGTGATATTAGACATATATATGCTTCAGGAAAAGGTTATTATGGGGGATATGGCCTTTTAAACATTGGAACCCATCTGATTTCTTATATTCTTAGGTTAACCGGGCATTGTCGGTCTGTAGTTGCAACTGCAACTAGAAACGGAAGACAAATCGAACCAAAAGATGTTTTTGAATCTCCTCGCGGAATGGGATTGATCACGGGAGAAAAAATTACTGCAACTATGGTTTTTGACCAAGGAGTAACTGCAACTTTATTGCACCATCGATTTTCGGAAGTTCAAATGCCTGCATCTGTAATGGAGATTTATGGAACTAAGGGACGGATTTATTGGCATAGAAATTTTGGAATTTGGCTACTTAGATCTCCTCATTATTTGCCACTGACAGAAAATGATGGACATTTAAGAAGCTTGCTTCATGAAGAACAGCCTGAAGTTGGTTTGTGGGAATCTATTTCTCCAAAATACCCGTCACATTATGACCCAGTTAAATTTAACACAGGAGATACTTTTTCTACGGCAGATGACTATTGTTTCGTCGATGAGTATATAAATGCGCTGGATGAGGGTCGAGAGCATGAGTCTAGCGGAGCAGAAGGGCGACATGTGATGGAGATTATGTTTGGAATATTTGAATCTGCGGCTTATAAAGCTCAAATTTCGTTACCTCCAATTAAAAGAGACCATCCACTGGCAAGGTGGCGATATGAAAACAATCTTGATTATCCCGAAAAAATGCCAAGAGAATATAAAGATTGGGTTGAAGAAGAAAAAAAGCTCGATTAATTTGTAGCCGTAGAAGGATTTTGTGACATAGGTTGAAACATACAGCCGTCTACAAATATTTCGAAGAAATCAGGAGCAGTTTCAAGCTCCACATGCTGAATTTTCTTCACAATATCTTCTGCAATATTTCGCATTTTTTTTGAAACTAACATTAATGTGGCTCCTTCTAACGCTGTATTTCCAACTTTGGAAATTTTTGACAGCGGTGAATTTGCAATAAAGCCAATATTAATAGCGTTTTCTACATTAATATAATTTGCGAAGCCACCGGCCAAAAACAAATTATCTAGATTGGCGGGCGAAACACCATATTCTCTTAATGCGATCCATTGTCCACAATAATTGGCTGATTTTGCTTGAGCTAGAGCACTTATGTCAGGTGCAGAAATATACATGTCGGGAGATTTTGTAAAAAAATATTTGTCTGATGGGCCTTGAAATGCGCCCAGGTGATTAATTATTTCAGTTTTTTTTAATTCAGCAAGGAGGTCTATCAAGCCTGAGCCACATATTCCTTCAACATTTTCGTTGTTAATTGTTTTAATCACAGGAGAATTTTTTTCAATTTTGAAAGTTTCAACTGCTCCGTCATAGCCGGGCATTCCGAACGTAATTTCTCCGCCCTCAAAAGCTGGACCGGCCGGGCATGATGCAGCCAGCATTTTGTTTTTGTTCCCTACAACAACTTCAGTGTTTGTTCCAATGTCCACTAGCATTGACACTTCATCTCTTTGGTCCATACCAGTTGCAAGGAGCCCGGCGGTAACATCAGTGCCGATATGGCAACCTATTAAAGGGCCACTGTAGACATTAGCTTCTGGAAATATTCTGAGCCCTAAGTTTTTTGCCAGGATGTTAATTGAAGTTGTTGAACGGAGACCTTTTTCAAATTCTGTTTGAATTAACGATTTGTATGGTCTTTGTCCGATTGAAAAAGAATTTATTCCAAACAAGATATCTCTCATGGTGGTGTTTCCGACAATAACGACATCATAAATCTGTCTTCTGTGAAACGATTGAGATTTAGCCATTTCTCCTATTTCAAAATTTATTGCAGACAATAAAACAGACTGGAGTTCTCCTGAAAAATTACCCGTATCGTAAGAAATTCTGTTCATAATGTCGCTGCCTCCAAACCTTTGGGGGTTTTCGAAGCTTGCCGTAGTAACTGTTTCATTGGTCTCAAGGTCTATAAGGTTCATTACAATTGTAGTTGTCCCGGCGTCTATAGCTAGCCCATAAATACAACCTTTGAATTTGTCTAAAACCTTGTTGTTTCTAATTATATTTTTATCTTTTTTTGTAATGATTTTGTCTAAGGGAATTTTTCTGCTAACAGAAGATTGTGTCAGGATTTTTGGTTGTCGCCGTAGAACCTCGAACTCGACGGAACAATCTGTATTTGTTAGTTTAGCTTGACATGCAAGTCGATATGATGGATTTTGCAAGAATTTTTCTGCATCAGTGTTTTTATTTAAAGATTTTTGTCCTTCTTTAATTTCAACGATACATTCATGGCACTCCCCGCTTCTGCCACAAGAAGTTGGAACTCTAACTTTAAGAGCGTCTGCATAATCGAATATAGTTTTATCAAGTTCTAAAGGTAAAATTTTACCTTGAAATTTTAAATGACTCATTTTAAAAATTTTAGTGTATGGATTATATTTTCTATAATTCCCAAGCGGAACGATAGTCTAATTTGTCGCTACCTGTACATACAGGTAAAGGTTGTTGATTGATTTTTTTTTGATTTTTGCAACCAAAATTAGCAGTGCATAAATTGTTTGCGTTTTTATATGGACATCTCCATTTTGAAGACTCAATTGCACTATCTGATATTTGTTGGTAAATTGACATTAAATTATCGATGCTTTTTTTAAACTTATCTTTGTTTATTTTTTCTTTCAATTTGCAAGCATCCTTGGTTTAAAACATCAAATACAATAATATTTTACCAAATACAGTTAGAATACAAAATGCCAAGAGTTTAGGAGTTTATTTTTTGCTTTCATAAAAAGACTTTGCAAGATCAACGCATGAAATAGCGTCTTTTCCATAGCCATCTGCCCCCATGTCTTCCGCAAATTCTTCGGTGACGGGGGCACCTCCAACCATTATAAATACTTGTTCTCTCATTCCTTCATCTTCAAATGCCTCTATGGTTCTTCCCATATTAGGCATGGTGGTTGTCAGAAGAGCGGACATCCCAAGAACCTCAGCTTGATGTTCGTCAATTGCATCAATGAATTCGTCTGGAGCTGTGTCAACTCCAAGGTCGTGAACTATGAATCCTGCTCCGCGCAACATCATGATGCACAGGTTTTTTCCGATATCGTGAAGATCTCCTTTTACAGTCCCCATTATAACTGTTCCAATTGGCTCTACTCCAGAAGCAGAAAGAATGGGCTCAATATGAGCCATTCCCGCTTTCATGGCTCTCGCTGCGATTAAAACTTCAGGAACAAATATAAAATTGTCTCTAAATTTGATTCCTACAACTGCCATTCCCGCAATCAAGCCGTCATCTAAAATTGTATTAGCCGCATAGTTCTCGGAGAGAGCTTTTTTGGTAAGTACATCTACTTGGGAATTGTTTCCTTTGATCAAACTGATTGCTATTTCTTGCATAAGCTCATCGCCATTTTCGAACAATCCTTCTATATGTTTTAATTCGAAAGGTTTAGTAATATACTGCATTTCTTGTTGCAATAATTCATTTACGATTGGCATTAAGTTTTCTCCAGAGCGCTTGATGTAAATTTCTAAAACATAAATAATTAACTATTGAAAGGGATACGTCGAAATGATTCAGCGAAATCATATCCGCTTCCAACAGCCGTTAAGCTTCTTCTTTCTTTCATTGATTGAGTAACTTGTTCTCTTGAATGTGGTATTTGAGAGTCGTGTTTGAGCAAGGCATTTATGGAGGTATCTATATAATTTGTAACATCTATCCATAAATCCGGATCTGGGTGTCCCATAACCCAAACTTCTGCGACATTGTGTGGCTCAAGACCTTTTTCTAGCAAATCGGGAAAACTTAGGTGGTCTCGAGCAGTAGGAAATACTGCTGAAAGGGCAGCTTCTCCTGCTGCTATGTGGTCAGGGTGCCCAACGCCCCAGCCTCGGCCTTCAAGATTTCTCATGGGATAAGGACATATTAGTATTTCAGGCTTATGCTTTCTAATTTCTGCAGCGATAGCTTTTCTTAATTCTAAAGTTGGTTCTAAAACGCTGTCTTCAAAATTTAAAAAAACAACATCTTTTAAACCCAATACTTTACCGGCTTCTATTTGTTCTTGTTCACGGATTTTAGATAATTCCTTAGAGCTAATTGTGAGATCTCCGGATCCTTTACTGCCGTCTGTACATAAAACATATACAACTTGGTATCCTTCATCACATAATTTAGCTACAGAACCTGAACATCCATATTCTGCGTCATCAGCGTGAGCAACTACTACCATCGCAGATTTGGTTGTTTTAGATTTATTCATAAAAATTCCTTAGTACGCGTAAACTAATTTGGATCAAAATATTGTCATTGACTATACATATAATTTGTAGCATAGATTCAAACTTCGATTTTAACAGAGACAAAAGTTATAAATCTAGTATTTCCAAGTATAAATATTATATTCCTCCAGGTACAAATTGTGATGTTTGGAAAAAATCTATCAGATATGAAGGGAAAATTCCTAATAGAATTACTAAAATAAATAAAAGACAAAGAAGGAAAAATGATGATGATGAGGTGTTAAAATTTTGATCAGAAATTTCTGTTTTTGGGGTGTAAAATTTTCTTATTACCAACAGATAGTAGTAAAGGGAAACAAGGCTAGCTAAAACAGCAATGGAAGCCAGCCATATAAACCCTTGGTGAGTAATTGAACTGAATAAATAAAATTTACTTATGAATCCTGAAAATATAGGTAATCCAGCTAATGAGAATAAAGAGCAGGTAAAGATCATTGCTAGTAACGGGGACTGATTTGAAAGCCCAATAAAATCTGAAATTTTTGTAGATTTTAGATTGTTTTCGACTAAAATCAAGGAATAAAAGGCAGTGTATCCAGATATAGCGTAGCTAATCATGTGAAAAACAATGGCGCTTAACACAAAGCCAGAAAGTCCGTCTGGGCTATATAATAAAGAAACTCCTGCCAGTAAATATCCTGTTTGCCCTATGCTTGAATAAGCAAACAGGCGCTTTAGGTCTGATTGAACAGTAGCCATGAAGTTACCTAAAATCATAGACATGATAGATATAGAAATAATCATTGGCTGCCAAAATTCAACTGCAGGCAATCCTGCAACAATTGCAAAACGTAAAAGAAAAGCAAAAATTGCTAATTTTGATACGATAGAAATGTAGGCGGTGATGGGTAGAGGTGCCCCTTCATAAATATCAGGAGCCCACATATGGAAAGGGACAGCTGCAACCTTGAAAGAAAATCCAACAATTATTAATCCTAATCCAATTGCGCTATTTAAGCTTGCCGCATTTTCATTATTTACAAAAAACGCCTGGATTACATCAAATTTTGTGCTTCCCGTTAGCCCATATATGTAACTGATTCCATAAATTAAAATCGCAGAAGATAATGCGCCTAGCAAAATATATTTTAAAGATCCTTCATTAGACTTTGGGTTGAATCTGTCAAACCCGACCAAAACATACAGTCCAAAAGAGATTAATTCGAGACAAATAAAACCGGTTAATAGGTCGTTACAAGAAATAAGTAACATGATGCCAGAGATTGTGAAAAGTATGATTGCATAAAATTCACCGGGGTTTTTTAAGTTTAATGTTAGATAATTTTTGCTCGAGAAAATTGCAATAACCCCTAAGAACACAAATAATAGCTTGAGTGATGTGGAGTATTGGTCTACTACTAAGGTGTTTTGATACAAATACCCTGTTTGGTTAAATCCAAAAATGGCGATGTAAAGGCCTATTAAAATCAAACCGCCAGCTGATATTAGCGCAAGGACAAAATCATTTCTTTTTGAGGCGAAAAGATCTATTAAAATAACAATGAATGCTAATATGATCACACAGAAATCTGGAATTAAAAGAAATAGGTTTTCTATATTCATGATCCAAGTCCTAACAAAAGTAAGCTGTGAACACTATTTTCTATTTTCGCAATAAAAGGAAATGGAATTGACCCCACTGCAATTATAAGACCTATTAAAATCGCAGAAGAAATTTTATCTTTTATTGCAACAGAGGTTGAAGTAATTTGATTATCTTGTAAGGAGCCAAAAAACACCTTAGCTATAAGTCTAAGAATGTAAATTGCTGTGATGGCAGCTCCAATTACTCCCAAAACTCCAAATATTGGATATGTTTTGAAGAGACCTAAAAACACCAGCAATTCAGAAACAAAACCACTTAAGCTAGGTAACCCTAGAGAGGCGAATCCAGCTATCACAAAAAAAACGGTTACCAAAGGCATTTTTTTGGTAAGCCCTTCCAGTATGTTGATATCTCGGCTGTGAGTTTTTTCGTAAATAATACCAACTGTTGAAAAAAACAATGCAGTCATAATTCCGTGGGAAAACATTTGCATTACAGATCCTGTAACGCCAAGATGATGTAAGGTTCCAATTCCCATAAAAACATATCCCATATGACTTACGCTTGAATATCCAATCACGTATTTGAGGTCTTGTTGCCCCATAGCTGAAAGGGCGCCATATAAAACATTCACTGTTCCTAGGGTTAACAAAAGGGGCATCCATTCTTGTGCTCCTTCTGGGAGTAAAAATATTCCAATTTTTAGAAATCCATAAGCACCAAGTTTCATTAAAACACCAGCGTGTACCATGCTTACAGATGTAGGGGCAGCTACATGGCCATCAGGTGACCAAGTATGGAAAGGCCACAATCCTCCGAGAACACCAAACCCGACTAAGATAAATGGAAATATAAAAATCTGAAATTTTGCGCTTAAATCTCCGTGATTTTTGATATCTATAAAGCTGAAATTTGTAGCATTAGATTCAATAAATATAGATAAAAGCCCAACCCAAATCAAAACACTTCCAGCAACAAGGAATAAAGTTAATTTGAGCGCTCCGTAATCTTTTGTTCTGGTGAAATTTTTGAAAACGGAAGAAGAGCCCCAAACAGAAATTAATAAATACATTGGAACCACAGCAAGCTCATAAAAGAAAAATAGAAAAAACAAATCTATTGACACAAATACGCCAAAGACGCCTGAAATCAAAACAAAATAGAGAACAAAAAAATCTTTAGTTCTATGAGTAATTGAACTTGAACCCAAAACCCCAGTAAACATTACAATTCCAGTTAGCATAACCATAAATGACGAAATTCCATCAACGCCTAAATCTAATGAAATTATTTTGTTAATAGAGACTATGTTTAGCCACTCGAAAGTTTGTCTGAATTGATAGTTGGAATTTTCTGGGTCAAAAAATATAAATGCAAGTATAGATAAAATCATAGTGATGAAAGAAACTAATTGTGCGATGGGATTAATTAACCTGCTATTGTTTGGCGTGAGTAGAAGTATTAATGCTCCAGCCGCGGGTATTGCAACAAAAAGAATGCTTGAATAATTTAGAAAAGAATCTAACATTTTTCGTTTCCTAATTTTATTTTTAAAGAAATCACAAACATAATCCTGTATAGAGTTTTAATGAAAAAATATTATGTACAATAATGCGGCAATTAATCCAAGCGTCATAGACATTAAATAAGTTGAAACTTTTCCAGTTTGAATTTGTTTAAGCCGCAAAGATGAAAATGGTATTAATGAAGCTAACCCGTCTACACCTGTGTCGTTGATTACTATTCTGTCAAAAGTAGCTATAATTTTACTTGTACGTAAAACGATTTTTGAAACGAGATAATTGTATAAATTGTCAATGTGGTATTTGTTTTCTAACAAACGGTGTATTTTTTGATTTGGCTTTAAAGAAATTCTATCTGTATAAGCCATCCAGCTAATGATGACGGAAGAAATAGTCACTAAGGCTGAAATGACAGGGATCCATATGCCAACATGATGTTTCCCGGCCTCCCCAGATGCATTGATAAAGGTAGAAAATCCGATGTATCGATCCCCCCAGCTAACTAACAACCCTATTAATAAAATTGACAATACAGAAAGAATTAATGGAGGAAGAGACATCCCAAAGGATGTTTGATCTGGTTTATTAGTAAGGTTTTTTTGGGTTGAGAAAATAACAACTGACATCCTGGTAATATAAAAAGCACTAAGAAAAGTTCCTATCAAGGCAGCCCCTAACATAGGCAGCCCAAATGAAGAATATGAGGATGCTAAAATAGCGTCTTTGCTCCAGAATCCACCGAAAGGTGGCATGCCCGCTAAAGTTGCAGCGCCAATAAAAAACGAGAAAGATGTTAATGTTAATTTTTTAACAAGTCCTGACATTTCAAATATGGTTGCTTTAGATGTTAAATTTGTAAACGTACCTGCGCACAAGAAAAGCAGAGCTTTTGAGGCCCCATGAATTAATAAATGAAATATTGCTCCCGGTACATTTCCGCAGCCCAGAGATAAAAACATTAATCCTAGATGACTGATTGTTGAATATGCAAGAATTCGTTTAAGGTCTTTCATTACTAGCGCCAAGGTTCCTGCAAACAGGAATGTAGTAATTCCAACTAAAGCAATAAAAGTTAATGTAAAATTGGAAACTTCGAAGATAGGAAATAGCCTAGCAATTAGAAATACACCAGCTGCCACCATGGTTGCAGCATGAATTAGTGCGCTTGCAGGAGTAGGTCCTTCCATTGCATCAGGAAGCCATACGTGTAGAGGGAATTGAGCAGACTTTCCAATTGCACCTAAAGCTATTAGTATAGTGGCTATACTTACAGTAGATTTTGAAACCATTTCTGTTTCAATTCCGTTTGTTACGACATGGAAAATTTCTGAAATATTGAATGTTCCAGAAATTTTAAACAAAATTAACGACCCAACCAATAATCCTACATCTCCAATTCGGGTTGTGATAAATGCTTTTTTTGCAGCTTCAGCAGCAGGTCTTTTTTCATACCAAAAACCTATGAGCAAATAGGATCCTAGCCCAACCAATTCCCATGCTCCATATAGAAACAACAAATTATCAGAAAGGACTACACCATACATCGCGGCACTAAACAAAGAGATACACGCAAAATACCATCCAAATTTTGAATCACCTTTCATATATTGTAGAGAATATAATTTGATTAAGAATGTAACTACAGATACTAGTCCAATCATAGAAATTGATAGAGCATCAACAGTTGCCCCAATTGTTAAAGTTGTGTCTCCAATTTTAGCCCAAGTAATTTGGGTCGATGTTTTTCCAACATCAAGGTAATTAATTAAAATAGCTATAAAAAGTAAAATATTAGTTAGACCTGCTAGCAGGTTAAATAAATAAATTCTCGAAGTAGAATTTTTATTAAGCACTGACAGTACAAAAGAGAGTAAGCTAATTGAAGGAATTAACCAGATAAAGCCGTCATTTTGTAATAAGCTAGTCATAATTTACTAGCCTTGTATTTTAAACTGTAGAAATTATTTTTTGTTACCATTTTAATAAATTAAAATTATCCGTATCTATTGAAGATTTATTTTTGTAAATTCTTAGAATGATTGCTACACCTAGAGCTAATTCTGCAGCCGCAATAGTTATTACAAACACTACTAAAGATTGACCAAGTGCAACTTGTGTTTGTGAGAATTGAGAGAAAGCAGCCAAAGAAATTAAGTGTAGGTTGACTGCATTTAGCATTATTTCTATAGAGAGCAGTATTAGTATGGCACTTTTCCTACTTAAAGCTCCATAAAGACCTATGCAAAATAAAATAGCACTTAAAATTTGATAATGAATAGGGTCAATCATTTTCACCCTCCCTGCTTGTTTTCACCATTAAAACGGCACCTATTAATGCAATTAAAAGTACTAAAGATGCCAGTTCGAAAGGAATAGCCCAATCTGTAAAAAGATAGCGCCCAAGGAACGTTAAAGAGATATAATTTAATTCTAGTTTTGCAGGAAGAGCCGGAGAGCTCACGATTCCAATAATCAAACAAGTTAATGCAGCTATGCATGCAAGTATTGCAAATGGTGCTTGTTTGGTAGATTTTAAATTAGAAAAATCTTTTAAGTTGGTTAAAATAATTGCAAATACAATGACGGTAACAACTGTTCCTCCATATATTAGTATTTGAACGAGCGCCATAAACTCGGCAGCTAAAAAAATGAATAACCCTGCAATTCCCAAAAGGACTGCTAGCAGTGACAGGCAGGCTAACATAACATTTTTTGAGGTAACAACACCTATTGCACTCGCAATAACAGTTATTGCGAGTAAGTAAAAAATTATTATTGAAGCTAAACTAGAGTTTTCTATCAAATTTAATATCCATTATTTTTCAGGAGAATCCTTTGGTTTTTTAGGTGTTCCTCGGTTTTTTTCTTGCTTTGGTGACCAATTAGTTTTTTGTTGATATTTAGTACCCATTTCTATTAACTCAGGAAGCTCTACTCTGTTGCCGTTTCTTTCGAATTTACTACGTTCATGTTCGTGACTCATTTCGATTGCGTCAAAATTACAAACATCAACGCATATGCCGCATAAAATACACCTTCCCAGATTTATTTCAAAGTTTTCAATTATTTTTTTTCTTGAACTTTTGTTCTCTGTAAATTTTTCGTTGTCTTTCATGTTGGCCGACATACATACAGTTGGGCAATTTCTGATACACACCATACATCCTGTACAATATGGTTCATCAATTTCGAAGTCATAAGTTAGAGCAGGAAACCCCATAAATTTATTTTTTACAGGAATTCTTTTCTCTGGAATTGGATACTCTCCCGTAACTGGGGTACGAAATGTAGCAGATAAAGTAATCATCAAGCCTTTAAGCAATTTAATCATTATATTTTTTGACCTTTTTACTGGTTTTCATTTGATTCTCGTAGCTCTTTGGCTGAATATAATTTAATTGTATTCTGAGGACCCGCGTTAGTTTTTTTTCTAATAATGTATAGAGCAATTATTAATAGCAAAACTGACGAAAGGCTCAAAATTATCCACGGAAGTTTATAGTACATTATAAATCCGGTAATGATGATATTAATAAATGATAGCGGCGCCAAAAGTTTCCAGCAGAAAGACATTAATTGATCTATTCTTAGCCGAGGAGACGTGCCCCTAATCCAAAAAATCAACAAAACTATTAGATAGCATTTAAACAAAAACCATAAAATAGACAAAAACGAATGTAAGTTGCCGTCAAATGGCATTTTTGGCCAGTTCCAGCCTCCAAAGTACAGGAGAACAACCAATGCTGCGACTGTAAATGTGTTTATATATTCTGCCAGGAAAAACACAGACCAATGTGCACCGCTATATTCTATGAAAGGCCCGCCGGCAACTTCTGATTCTGCGTGATGTATATCGAAAGGAGTTCTTCCGATTTCGGCCAACCCAGATAAGAAAAATATTACAGCGCCAATTGGTTGAACAAGAATGTTTGGAAAGGAAGATTGATTTTCAACGATTGTAACTAAATTTAATGATTTTGAAATCATTGCAATACTTAAAATAGCCATAATAAAAGGAATTTCATAGCTTATTAGCTGCCCTGCAGCTCTTACTCCACCTAGAAAGGCATATTTGTTTGCAGAGCTCCATCCGGCTAAAACCATTCCCAGAACTGATAAGACTGAAATAGAGACAATATAAAATAGGCCCAGTTCCAGATTGCGGACGACAAAGCCGTCAGAAATTGGTAAGGTTACCCAAATCATAAATGCCGGAACAAATACAGCAATTGGGGCAAACCAGTAAATTTGTTTGTTTGACCATCTGGGAATAATATCTTCTTTAAGTGCTAATTTAACTGCATCAGCAATAGGTTGTAGAGTACCATGGAATCCTACAAACATTGGGCCCATTCTCATTTGTATTTTGGCAAGAGTTTTTCTTTCAAGCCAAGTGAGAAACAGCACTGTGATAGTTAAAAACAATAGCAAAAAAGAAGGGGCAAACAGATATGAAAATTTATCAAAAATTTCTAGAATCAACGATCTACTTCTCCCAAAACTATATCCAAAGATCCCAATATGACAACAGAATCAGCTACGTATGAATTTTCAAGCATCTTTGTTAATGCAAGTAAATTTGAAAAAGAAGGTGCTCGAACTTTAACTCTATAGGGTTTATCGGTACCATCGCTGACTAAAAACACACCAAAATCACCTCTGGGTGTTTCAGTGCGGACGTATGTTTCTCCTTTGGGAGGTTTAATTAACCTTCTTACATTTCCTAATATTGGGCCTTCAGGCATTTGGTTTAGGGCTTGTTCGATAATTTCTATTGATTGTCGCATTTCTTCAACTCGAACGTAATATCTGTCCCAGGAGTCACCAGTACTGCCAACAGGGATTTTAAAATCGAAACGGTCATAAATTCCATAAGGATCCGATATTCTAATGTCTTCGGCTACTCCACTTCCTCTTAGGGTAGGGCCTGAAAGACCAAAGTCTAAAGCGGTCTGTTTTTCTATAACACCAACACCCTTAGTTCGGGCAAGAAAAACTTCATTTCCAGAGAGAAGTTCATCGCATTCATCGATACTTGTTTTGAGAGTTGACAGTAATTTTTCTACATCTTTTTTAAAGTCGGGACCTACGTCTTCTTTGATTCCTCCAATTCGGATGAAGTTATGCATCATCCTTGCTCCCGTTACCGATTCAAAAACGGCTTGGATTTTTTCTCTGTCTCTAAATCCGTAGAGGATAGGGGTCATAGCTCCGGCATCTAATCCGAAAACTCCATAAAACAAAAGATGACTTGCGATTCTATTTAATTCACAAAGTATTGTTCTTATATACCAAGCTCTATCAGGAATATCTATTTCCATTAATTTTTCTACAGCAGCACAAAACCCTAGTTCCATATTTAAGTTTGATAAATAATCGATTCGATCAAACAATGAAATTACTTGAGAATACAGTTCAGATTCACAAAGTTTTTCCGATCCTCTGTGGAGGTATCCTATATGTGGCTCGGCTTTTGTAATGACTTCTCCGTCAATCCACAAAACCAACCTGAATACACCATGAGTACTGGGGTGTTGAGGCCCCATATTAACAATAACATCTAGAGAATCTTTATTTTCAAGATTTTCTAGTGGTGGATTGATTCCTATATAGTTGTTTGAAAATTCCATTTTTATAGCCTAAAAATATCCAAATTATTTTTTACCATTCATCATAATCGTTAAAAGGAAAATTTTTTCTTCCAGGGAAGCCTTCAAAATTTTCGGGCAACAATAAAGTTGAGAGATTCGGATGGTTGATAAAAAGTACTCCAAACAAATCATATCCTTCTCTTTCATGCCAATTAGCAGCAGGCCAAATTTTAGTCACGCTGGGGGCAGAAGGACTCGTTGCACTTATTTGAAGTTTAATAACAGATTTGAATCTGTATTTAGTTGAAAATATATGATAATTAACTTCTAGGTAATCAATGTAATCAACAACAGAAACACATCTTAAATAATCAAAAAGAAATTCTTCATTTGTTTTTAAATACTTACATATATTCAAAAAACTTTTCAAATCAGATAGAATTTCAACTTCATCTTTGTTTATAGAGACTGTTGGTGTGAATTGATCTAGATGTGACGATATACTTTTTGCTAGTTGTTCAGATTTTGAATTTTCGGTGTCAACGTTCATTCTAATATTTTAGCTTTGGTTAGCATCGTTTTTAATTTTTTCTTGTAGCTGCATGATTCCATACATTAAAGCTTCAGGTCTTGGAGGACAGCCGGGGACATATACGTCAACAGGAACAACGTGGTCGACTCCCATTACTACAGAGTATGATTTGTAATAAGGCCCGCCATTTGTTGCACAGGCGCCCATTGCGATAACCCACTTAGGGTCAGGCATTTGTTCGTATAATAATTTTATAGGCTCTGCCATTTTTTTTACTACTGTTCCAGCTACAATCATAACGTCTGCTTGTCTGGGAGAAGGCCATGTCACTACCCCAAATCTATCCAGGTCATGGTGAGACATATGAGTGCTCATCATCTCTATAGCACAGCAGGCTAAGCCAAAGCTTAAAGTCCATAAAGAAGACTTTCTGGCTAGGGCGAATAATTGATCAGATTTTGCCGTAACAGCATTTGGCAGAACTTTGTTAAAAATATTGTCAGCTGGAGTGTTACCTGAATTTGGGGAATACCCTTTACCTAAATTTTCTAATTCCATTGAAGAGCCCCTCTTTTCCATGCATAAAGTAATCCGAACAATAAAATTCCAATAAAAATAATCATTTCATAAAAAACAGCTGCAATTGAATCAACAAATATTATTGCCCAGGGAAACAAGAATACAGCCTCGACGTCAAAAATTAAAAAAAGCATTGCGAAGATATAATAACGAATGTTTACTTGTGACCAATTGTATTTAGAAGGACGAATTCCACATTCATAAGGGAGGCCTTTATCAGCAGATTCTCTTTTGGGTGCCAGGATGTATGATGCTAAAAATAAACCAAGGACTGCTGCCAAACCAACTCCGGCAACGATAAGGACTATCATCCAGTCTGTTATAAATCCCTGAGGCATCAAATCTCCTAATCAATAGAAAGCAGGACTATTTACCATTTTATCATTCTCAGATATGCGTATTCAATAAATATTGATAGTTATCAGTTTGTTATTTTTCGGTTGATTTAATATCATTGATGTGTATTAATGGCCATCTAATGATCTTCGACAAAATTTGTTTCTAATGAATCAAAAAAAACAATCAATAATTAACATCTCCGATAAGTGTCTTAGAAGTGTCTCCAAATAAAAACATAAAACCGAACGAACTTAATATATCCCAGGAGAGTGGATTTACTTTAATTGAAGTAATTATTGCAGTATTAATTTTGGGAATTGCTGTTGTTGCGCTTCTTGAGGTAATGGCGGTTGGGTGGAATATGAATACCTCGATGAAAGACCAGAAAGATGTTCTGGATGTTGCTATATCGAACATAGATACTACTATTAATCAAGAATATAAAGAACCTCCACAAAGCGTTGATATAGATACTACTGAAGGGTGGGAAGTTGGCCTTTCTAGCTTGGTAATTAAGAAAGGGTTGTTGCAAAAAATAACATCTAATGTTAATTCTTCAAACAATCAACAAGCTTCTATCACAACATATTTAATTAATAAAAAATTTAAGCCTACTTCAGAATCTTTTGTTTTGTCACAGCATAGCTATAGATGGTATGAAAATATCGATTCTTATACGCCCACAACTGCTTTATCTGAGAAAAATGATATTTTAACCAAAGTGAGTCCTGGCAAAGTTATAAGATTAAGGATTTCTATTAAAGCTGGAGCGGTTTTAAACAAAGATAGTCAGCAATTTAAATTAGAATATTCTACAAACACAGAAGATGGCTGGACTCAGGTTGGAGACATAGGTTCTGTTTCAAAAGTATGGACAGGGTCCAATAATTTTTCATCAGAAGACGCAGGAGATACGACAGTTCTTTTAGAAGGGAACAATATTTCCCAGTCTTATGAAGAACAAAATCCTTCTGTTGCAAATAAACAACAAATAGGTGCTGGAGAAACAGGAGAATGGGATTGGGTCATAAAAGAAAATGGGGCAAATCCAGATACCGTATATTTTTTCAGGATGGTTCTAATTAACGGAACACACTTAGATCGATATATGAGGTATGCAACATTGAGAACGTCGCCTCAAACTTCTTATATTCAGAAAAATTATAGGTGGTATGAAAATTCTGATTCTGTGACACCTGCAACTGCTTTGTCCGGCGAAGGAACAGCTAGAGTTAGTACTGTTTATGGAGAAAAATATCGATTAAGGATATCTCTTGAAGTTGATGGCAATTTAGTGTCAAAAACCACTCAGGCTTTTAATTTACAGTATGCTACAGAAATTTCCGGTACATGGACATACTTGGGAGACGTTGGAAGCAATGATGCATGGATTGGAGTGAATAATTCATCCGTTCAAGATGAAGTAGTAATTCCGAGTTTGTTGTTAAGTACCTCAACCCTTTCTGGCACTTATCAAGAAGAAAAAAAATCGGGACTAAATCCAGTGGCAATTAATATTCAGGGACAAATGGAGTTTGACTGGGCTATAAAAGATAACACTAACAACCAATCTGCTACCAAATATTATTTTAGAATAGTTGATGCTAACGGAATTCCTTTAAGTTATTATTCAATTTATCCTACGATCACTGTTCCTCCTGTGTTTGTAGTAGGAAATTTGACTAATAACTCAGCTGCTGATAGTCGTCCATCGTGGTCGCCA
>TARA_B100000686_G_scaffold318275_1_pt1 | contig 110714 bp, 88 predicted proteins | sample TARA_B100000686 | Tara Oceans TARA_B100000686 (sample SAMEA2622733) | marine metagenome | biome: marine biome (ENVO:00000447); feature: marine epipelagic mixed layer (ENVO:xxxxxxxxx); material: "saline water (ENVO:00002010), including plankton (ENVO:xxxxxxxx)" | depth 150 m
CAAGCCAGTAACAACACCTGGTTTAGTTACTCTCTCAGCCAATTCAGAGTGAAATCTGGGAGCTCCAAGATAATTACTAATTTTTGTTTTAGTAATGGCAATTTTTTTTGTTTTATTCTCAACCTGTTTTCTAGCAACCTTTCGCAATACATTGGCAATTTGCCTTTCAAGGTTTCGAACACCTGCTTCCCTTGTGTAAGAACTGATTAATTCCTTTATAGAACCCAAATCAAATGTTACCTCATTTTTTGTCAATCCATTTTCTTCAATTTGCTTTGGAATTAAATGACGTTTAGCAATTTGCGTTTTCTCATTTTCAATATAACCAGAGAAATCTAATATTTCCATTCTATCACGCAATGCTATAGGTATTGCATCCTGATAATTTGCAGTTGAAATGAACATAACATTACTAAGATCAAAGTCAACCTCCAAATAGTGATCGCTAAAAGAATGGTTCTGCTCTGGATCAAGCACTTCAAGTAAAGCAGAAGATGGATCACCTCGAAAATCAGATCCAAGCTTGTCAATTTCATCCAACATAAAAACAGGATTATTTTTTCCAGCCTTTTTAATACTCTGGATCATTCTTCCAGGCAATGCTCCAATATAAGTACGTCTGTGACCTCTTATTTCTGCTTCATCTCGAATACCTCCAAGAGACAATCTCACAAATTCACGCCCCATAGCACGCGCAATAGATTTTCCTAGGGAAGTTTTACCAACACCTGGCGGCCCACCAAAACATAATATGGGGCCACGTACAGAGCCATTTGGATCTTTTTTCTGCTTCAGATTTCTCACTGCGAGATACTCAATAATACGTTCTTTCACTTTTTCCAAGCCATAATGATCTTCATCCATTATTTCTAATGCTTCTTTTAGATCGATTCTATCATCAGTCGAATCACTCCAAGGGAGGTCAGCCAACCATTCAATATAGGTTCGAGAGACATTATACTCTGGAGATTGGGTCGGAATTCGAGATAAACGATCTAGCTCTTTCAAAGCTACTTTTTCTGCATCTTCTGACATCTTTGCAGCTTTGATTTTATCTTCTAACTCTTTGAGTTCAACACTCCCTTCATCCTCACCCAACTCTTTTTTAATTGTTTTCATTTGTTCCCGCAGGTAATACTCTCTTTGAGTTTTAGCAATTTCATCATGAACCTCTGATTGGATTTCTTCACCCAATTTAATTCGCTGCATTTCACGAGAAATCAAGTTAAGTGCTTTTTCTATACGTTTTTTGATATTTAATTCTTCAAGTATTTCTTGTTTTTCAGGATTTGGAACTGTCATTAAAGAAACTGCACGATCTGTCAATCGATTGGGTTTTTGAATATTGGTTAACATCCCTGTATGCTCTTCATTTAAATTAGGTGCCACATTCATAAGCTCTGAAAAGGACTGACGAAGATTTTTTGAAAGTGCTTCTAATTCTAATTTATTACCAGACGACTCTTCTTCCAAAGTTTGTATTGCAGCCTTGTAATAAGGATCTATAGTAGTAAAATCCAATATTTTGACTCTTGAAAGACCTTGGACTATTGCGGACTTACTATTATCAGGCATATCAAAAACCTTCAATACATTTGCTAGAGTACCATAGGAGTAGAGATCCTTAGGCTCCGGATCTTCAATAGAACCGTCTTCTTGTGCAACTACAACAATATATTTCTTTTTTGAATCCAATTCATTGATAAGTCTAAGTGAGCGTTCACGCCCAATGTAAATAGGTATGACCTGCTGTGGGAAAAGAACTGTATTCCTCAGCGGCATAACTGGATAATGATCCATATCTTCAATGGAAAAATTTTCAATTTCTTTTTCTGTCATTTTATCAGTCATCTTTCTATCCTCAAGATTATTTATTTCTTTTCCACAATAACTATACCATTATTACTATAATGATTTTTAGACTTGATAAATTCCTAAATCATGCAATAATGGCATACTTTCAATAAATGTCAGTAACTGAAAGAAATTTTGACAAATATTGATTATTTCTATATTAATAATAAACAAATGGATACTATTAATTTAAAATTCTAAATAATGCTATTTATCTTCCATTACCTAATTAACTACAAATCTTACTTAGATATGAACGAATATTAAACACATATAAATAATTATGTTATATATCCTTCTTACCTTTAAACTTAATTTATTCTTGATTATCATTTATATGATTATACAAAGTACATACAATCACTATTTAAAATATTTCGCTGATTAAGAAATATAATATGTGGTAAGATAAATTTATTTTTATCAACAATTATTTTTTAATGCGACTTTTGCTTGTTGATCCGCACGATAAGAACTGCGTACTAAAATACCCGATTCAATCACATCAAAACCCAGGTCTTTACCAAATCTTTTTAAATCAGAAAATTCCTTCTGTGTTAGATAACGTTGCACAGGAAGATGATTTTTTGTTGGTTGTAAATATTGTCCAAGGGTAAAAATGCTGACTCCCAGTTCTCGAATTTGTTCCATTGTGGTGATAACCTCATCATATGATTCACCTAATCCTAACATCATACCTGTTTTTGTTTGTAAACCATAATTCACAGACAATTTTAATACATCCAAGCTTCTTTCCCAACTAGCCTGGCTACGCACTTTTTTACTGATTCTTTTGACACATTCAATATTATGGCTAAAAATTTCTGGTTTTGCATTAAAGACCAATTTTAACGCAGGCAAATATCCTCTAAAATCTGGAGTTAATACTTCAACAGTGCAATCTGGGACATGTTTATGTATCTGGTTTATCGTTTCAGACCAAGTACCAGCACCATAATCATGCTTCAGGTCATCCCTATCTACTGAAGTTATAACTACATGATTTAGATTCATTTTTTTTACTGCCATTGCTGTCCGGTATGGCTCCATAGGATCATCCCATAATGGCTTTCCAGTCTTTACTGAACAAAATCCACAGGCACGTGTACAAATGTTACCTAAAATCATAATTGTGGCAATTCGACGATCCCAGCATTCATAAATATTAGGGCAACGTGCTTCTTCGCAAACAGTATTAAGTTGATTATTATCAACGATTTCTTTTACGAATTTATATCCGTCACTTTTGTAAAGACGAATTTTTGGTTTTTTTTGATACATAATTCTATTCCGTATTCTGTTTTTGAAATAAATAAATCATGTATTTTCTATATTTACAAAATAGATTCCTATCTAATAAATCAAGTTGATTTTTTTTTGGTTTTAACTTTGCAATCAATAATTTTTTCATTAATGAAAAAATTATTGGATAATTTTTTTTCGCTGAATATATACCATAGTTGAAAGCTGGAGTAATAAATCGTTCAATAAAATATTTACCAAAATCTAAAGTTGGCATAGTATTCTCTGTTTGGTCATATTCTTTAATAAGGTTAAATCCATTTGATTCAGCACTTAATAAATATTTTGACATATCATGAGATGATTTCAAATGTAGATTATTAGAATCATCTCGATAATAAACAAAATAATCTGATACTAACAAATAGCCCTTATCTCTTAGCACATCCCTTGCTTTTTGAAAACCTTTATCAATATTAATATAACAGGCACTTTCACTTTCTAGGATTAAATCATATTGGTCTTCATGCTTAAAATTCTCAAACTTACAGTGATGAAATCTTATTTTATTATTAAACTTCCTAGAAATGACTGATTTTTGATAATCGTCCGGCGATAAAGTTTCCACTTTATATCCTTGATTAATCAAATATTCAGTATTCCCACCTATTCCACAACCCACATCTAATAGAAATTTCACTCCTTTTGGAATAAATGATTCTAGATGCTCAATATAGCGACCTTGAGCATTTTTAATTTCCTGCAAGGTAATTGATTCTATATCAATAGTATTAGGATTATCCCAAAATCCATAATGAAGATAATCAGACTGTATCGTTTTAGAGTATAGTTTTAAAACGTGATCTATAGACATTAAAGGCTTTGATTAAAATCAATTTTTTCAAGATTCTTGCGGATAGATTGAATAAACTTTGCTCCTTGAGCACCATCTATTAGTCTATGGTCAAATCCTAATGAAATCATCATAATGCTACGAGTGAATATCGCATCGCCATATTCTGTTTCAATCACTACAGGCTGTTTCTTGATAGCACCAACACCTAATATACCTACATTTGGTTGATTAATAATTGGAGTACCAATTGTGACCCCATACAAACCAAAATTGGTAATTGTAAAGGTGGAATTAGATAATTCATCTGGCATAATTTGTTTGCTTCTAGCACGAATAGCCACATCATTCACAGCTCTACATATACCTAAAAAATTCTTTTCATCACAATTAAGTATAGTTGGAACCATAAGTCCATTTTTTAAAGCAACAGCTAAACCAATATTTACTTCTTTGTGATAAGAAATTGTTGTCCCTGTAATAGAAGCATTCATTTGTGGGTATTTTTGAAGAGATTTTACTGCAGCATCTACAATAAACGGCGTATACGTTAGTTTAAAACCTTCACTGGTAAAAAATTTATCATTTCGTATTTTTACATAATCTACAATAGATGTCATATCCACTTCAGTCATAACATAAACATGAGCAGAAGTATCCAAACTAGACCGCATATTCTCAGCAATCATTTTTCTCATATGATGCATTTCTTCTGTTCTTGCTGAAATTGTCTGGGAAGAATCAGATAAGGACAATTCTTTGATTTTTGATTTTATGGTTGTACTGGAATTTATATCCTGGTTATTGGTTGGGGATGAAATGCGGTTATCAATATAAGCCAAAACATCTTTCTTGGTAACTCTTCCTCCTCTTCCCGATCCAGATATAGTTTCCAATTCACTTAAAGCAATATTATTATTACTAGCAATTTTAAGTACTACAGGAGTAAAGAATTTTTTCTCTATAGAATACGAATTTTTTGGTTTTGTAGTTTGTATTCTTTTTTTTGGCTTTTGAACTTTTATTGAATCCAAACTTACACTGTCCTTTTTTTTAGAATTAATTACACCTTTTTTAGTTGGATCGGTTTCTATTCTAGCAATCACAGTCCCTACATCAACAACATCGTTCTTAGATGCAAGGATTTCAACAAGATTTCCTGCAACTGGAGATGGAATTTCTGAATCAACTTTGTCAGTTCCTATTTCTAAGAATAATTCATTTTTTTCTATAAAATCACCGATATTTTTCCTCCATTCGAGAATGGTTCCTTCCATAATAGATTCACCCATTTTTGGCATAATTATATCAACTATCATTAATATTCCATTAAATCAATAAGTGCTTCTGTAATATCACTTGTTTGAGGCAGAACTTCTTCCTCTAAAATATTATTAAATGGAATATGGCAATCTTTTGCCGCCACTCGTCTTACAGGACCATCCAGTAGGTCAAAAAATCTTTCAGAGATTATAGCAGAAATTTCTGCACCAGGTCCATTAGTCATATTGTCTTCATAAACAATCAACACTTTTCCAGTTTTTCGAATAGATTCCATTATTGTATTTATGTCTAATGGATTCAAGGTGCGCAAATCAATAATTTCAGCAATCCCCTCGGGCAATTGTTCGGAATTAATAGCATCCAATGATTTTTGTACCATAGCCCCCCATGTAATTATGGAAACATCACTTCCTTGAGTAATAACATTTGCTTTGCCAAATGGCAGAAAATAGTCTTTGCCTGGTTCTTCTGTCATGCAAAATCCTTGTCTATACAAACCCTTGTGTTCCATAAACAATACAGGATCATTCATTTGGCAAGCCATTTTCAAAAGTCCTTTAGCATCTGCCGCATTGGATGGATAGACCAAGTATATACCAGGCATATGCATAAAATATCCATCAATCGATTGGCTATGACACAAACCTCCATGAATATATCCTCCAACTGTAACTCGAATCACCATTGGACAATACCAATTGTTATTAGACCGGTAACGCATTGTTGCGACTTCATTTCGCAACTGCATCATTGCTGTCCATATATAATCTCCAAATTGAATTTCAACTACAGGCTTATAGCCAGCTACAGCCATACCTATTGCCGTACCAATAATTGAAGATTCTGCTAGAGGAGAATTAAAAACACGATCCTTTCCAAATTCATCGCTTAAACCTTTTGTTGCAGTAAACACTCCTCCCTTTGGATCGGAGACATCTTGACCATATATAACCATTTTATTATTACGTTGCATTTCCTCATTTAAAGCATGATTTATTGCATCTACCATTACAATTTTATCAGAAATAGAATTAAAATTTGTTTCATAATTATAAATTTTATTATCATAAATATAGTCCAATGCCGTATTCGCTTCAGGATGATCTTTTGCTTCCGCCCAATCAGAATCTAAGTTGACTTGCTTATCAACATTTGTTTCAATTTCATTTAATTCATTTAATGAAATAAAATTTTCTTTCAAACATTGGTTTTTTAAGATTGAAATAGGATCTCGATTTTTATCTTTATTTAAAGATGTAATTGACCGGTATTTACGTTGGTCATCGGAGCTAGAATGAGACATTAAGCGAACTACATTGGAGACAACTAATGATGGCCCTTTCCCTCTTCGACCTCTCTCTACAGCTTGTTTAAATGCCAAGTTTGTCTCAAAAAAATCAGTTCCATCGACTTCGAAACGAGCTAAGTTTTTATATCCCGATGCCATTGCATATACAGAATTGGAGCTCTGTTCTGATTTATGAGTACTTATTGCATATTCATTATCCTGGATATGAAAGACCACTGGAGCTTTTGCCAAACTTGCCCAATTCAGTGCCTCATGGTAATCACCCTGACTTGTAGTCCCCTCACCTGCAGAAACATAAACTATTTCTTTAGCTTTTTCCTTCTTACATGCCAAAGCACATCCTAATGCCTGCAAAAATTGTGTACCCGTTGAACTTGACTGGCTAACAATCCTTAAATTTTTATATCCATAATGGTGTGGCATTTGCCGTCCACCAGAGCTAGGGTCATCTGCTCTAGCTAAAAAAGATAATAGATGATCACGACTTGTCATACCTAGAGCAATACATAGAGCGGCATCTCGATAATATGGAAAAACCCAGTCTTTTCCTGAATGCATTGCATATGCTGCTGCTAATTGAGCGGCCTCATGTCCTGAACTACCCATATGAAAAAAACTTTTTCCTTGTTTTAATAGGGTTATCATTTTTTCATCCAGTTTACGAGCTAACACCATTTTTTCGAATACATTTAGAATATCCTTTTTAGTAAATCCATGAAGCCTAGGCACTACTACTTTCCTTGAATGAAATGTTGAATAAATTTATTTGATAAAACTTTTTTTACTTCTTCTATGTCTTGCAGGTCATATAATTGATCTTTCATTGAAGTAACGCCATAATTAAAAATACCACAGGGAATAATGCCGTTGTAATAAGCTAAATCTGTATTTACATTAATTGAAAATCCATGCATTGTAACCCACCGTTTAATCCGAACTCCTAAGGCTGATATTTTCGCATCTTTAACCCAAACACCAGTAAGACCTTCAAACCTTCTTGCATCAATATCAAACTCAAATAATGTATCAATTACAACTTGCTCTAAGGTTCGAATATACCAAATTACACTTTTTTCATAATTTGATAAATCCAAAATTGGATATCCCACCAATTGTCCAGGACCATGAAATGTAATATCACCACCGCGGTCAATATTTAATACCTTGACAGATTGATCACGATTTGGCAACAAGTGATTTTCATCTGCATTCTTACCTAATGTAAAGATTGGTTCATGTTCTACTAAGAATAAAGTATCTTCAATTTCTCCATTAATTCGTTTATTTTGCATTTCTTTTTGGATAGCCCAAACTTCTTTATAAGGATGATATTTTAAATCAATAATCTTTATTTGCTTTAATTCGGTTTTTATCATTTTACTGATGGATTGGCGATCCATAAGCATCCAAAGCCGCTTCCATTATTGCTTCTGATAATGTTGGATGTGCGTGGACCATCATTGCGATATCCTCCCAAGTAGATTCTAAGCTTTTTGCTAAACTCAATTCTGCGATTAGTTCTGTAGCTTCGGAACCAACTATGTGCGCACCTATTAATTCACCATATTTCGTATCAAAAATTAATTTAACAAAACCAGTTGGACTTCCCATTGCCATAGCTTTTCCATTTTTCTCAAAAGAAAATTTTCCAACTTTTATATCAATCCCTGCATTTATAGCATCAGTTTCGGTAAATCCCAAAGATCCTACCTGAGGCTGGCAATAGGTACAACCTGGTATATTAGAATAATCAAGTGGTTTTACGTCTTTTCCAGCAGCATGATCAACAGCGACATAGCCTTGCGCAGAAGCTACATGAGCCAACCATGGTGGCCCTGTTACATCTCCAATTGCATAAATATTTGAAATATTTGTTTGATTAAATTCATTAATTAAAATAGCTCCTTTTTCAGTTATAACCCCTAATTTTTTTAAGCCAATATTTTCAATATTTCCAGTTACACCAACCGCTAATAAAGCTTGACTACCTTCTAAAATTTGTTTTTTTCCTGACTGTTTTTGGAAATAAACTTTTACTTTAGTTTTAAGTTTATCTATTTTTAAAACTTTCGCTCCAGTGCAAACCTTAATTCCTACATTCTTAAAATTTTTTGCTACTTCTTTAGATACATCCTTATCCTCAAGAGGTAGAATGCTATCTGACATCTCTATCAAATGAACATTTGTACCAAACTCATTAAAATAAGATGCGAGTTCACATCCAATAGCTCCAGAACCAATAATGATCATTGTTTTTGGAACTTTATCTAACATAATTGCTTCTTTGTAACTGATAACTCTTTTACCATCAATATCCATGTTTTTTAGAGTGCGAGGTCTTGCACCTGTCGCAATAATTATCTTATTAGCATTAAGCCTTAAATTGTTTTTACCATTAGCCAATTTTATAGCCGTATTTGAAATCAATTCACCTATCCCGCGAATATAAGTAATATTATTTTTCTTCATTAGAAATTCTATACCTTTATTCAACTGGTTAGAAATAAACCTACTGCGCATAATATTTGCATGGAAGTCCACAGTTACTTTTTCTACCCTAATACCATATTTTTCGGCATTCTTAATGGTGTTATATACTTCAGCATTTTTTAAAAGAGCCTTAGTTGGAATACATCCCCAATTGAGACATATACCTCCCAATTTATCTTTTTCAACAATACATGTTTTCATACCTAGTTGTGCACTACGAATTGCAGCTACATAACCGCCTGGTCCACCACCTAATACTGCTAAATCATAACTATCCATTTATAACACTGATCTATTAATGATTGATAAGAATTCTGATCTGGTTTCAGCAGACTTTCGAAATTGTCCCAGCATAGCACTTGTAGATGCAAAACTATTTTGTTTTTCAACACCACGCATCTGCATACACATATGCCTACCCTCCATTACTACTGCAACACCTATCGGCTGTAACACATCTTTAATCACTTTTGCCACTTGACGAGTTAACCTTTCCTGTACTTGCAAGCGCCTTGAAAACATATCTACAATGCGAGGTATTTTAGACAGACCTATTACCTTACCATTTGGGATGTATGCCACATGAGCCTTTCCAAAAAATGGAAGCAAATGATGCTCACAAATAGAAAAAAATTCTATATCACTAACAATAACCATATCTTTAGCATCTTCTGTAAAGATAGCATCATTAATGATTTCTTCCAAATTTTGGTTATAACCCTTGGAAAAAAACTTCCATGACTTTGCAACTCGAGAAGGAGTTTTTTTTAAACCTTCTCTATCGGGATTTTCGCCAATTTCCCCCAATAATTCTTTAGTAAGTTGTTTTAATCTATCATAGTTTTTCATTATTTATTTTTTTTCCTTAATCATAGTCTGCAATTTCAATTCTTCCTTTTAATGCGTAGATCACACAATAAATTATAGGAGTATCAATTAAGGCTACTATAACCTTAAATAAAAATCCATTTTCCAGTAATGGCCAAAATCTACTCCATTCAATTGCTCCAGCTGAGCATAATAATATAAGTACAGCTGCTGTATCTATAAATTGGCTAAAAATCGTTGAGGCGTTATTCCTAAGCCATAGGTGTTTTCCTTTAGTTAATTTTTTCCAGAAATGAAATACTCTAACATCAATGAATTGAGCAGATAAATAGGCAACCATCGATGCAAAAACTGCCATACCTTGGAGACCAAAAACTTTTTCAAAAATGTTGTCATCTACTGGAGACCAATCTGTACTTGGAGCTGCATTAGCAATAAGGACAACAATCATAACAAAGATACTTGATATTAATCCAGATATCACTACCTGGTCTGCTTTTTTTTTGCCATAAAGTTCAGAAATTAGATCAGTCGCTAAAAATGTTATTGGATAGGGTAAGATACCAACAGAAATTTCAAAAGTGTAGATACCAAAGGGTGTCCATGTAAAAAATTTCTGAAAAATCAAATTACAGCTGACTAAAGAAGCAATAAAAATTCCAGATAATATTAAATAAAATTTATCTTTAAAATTTATTTTCATAAGGGCCCATAATAATCCGTATGTATTGAATGCGTTTCAACCAACCGAAGTCGATAAAGTTTTCCTTGATTTAATATTGGTTGAATTTGATTCCATGCCCAAACTAAAATATTCTCAGATGATGGCTGTTTATCCTTAAACCATTTAATATCCTCTTCAATTTGAGAATGATCTAATATATTAATTACCTTTTCTTTCACAATATCGTTCAGTTTTTTTAAATCTGTAAGCCAACCAGTATCTGGGTCTATTGGCCCAAAAACTGAAACTTCTAAAATATAATTATGACCATGATTATTATAGTCTTTTCCAAATACCTTAAGGTTCTTTGCTTTAGACCATTTTGAATTACCGTATTTATGTGACGCACAAAAATGGTATTTTTTTGTAATAATTGGGTGTTTCATATTTGTATAATGCAAATAAATAACAACATTAAAATTACTACCCTTTCTTAACGGTAAGAAAGGTCAGAATAAGTATAATGGAAATTAATTTTTAATAAAGATTGTAAATTTAGTTTTCAATAAAATTACAGGATATAATTATTATAGATAAGGAAAATACTAAATTAGGTGAGTTTATTCAGTTGAATTATAATTATGATTTTATAATTAATTTTACAGATCTACTTTTCTCGCCACACTCGAAAGGATCATGATCATATTTGCAATAAAAAATTATAATTTAAACATCTGAAATTTGCAAAAATAAATCCTATTGGTCTAAATAAGAAAAAATAAAGATTTCATCAATCTAATTTCTGATTACAAATTTAAACATTCATCTCTATACGTATTCTCTTTTTTGATGCTGCCCAAGAACAAATAAGGCATTTTTTTAGATCATGATTTCTTGCAGGACAATGTTCACGTCCAAAAAATATAATTTGCAAATGACGTTTATTCCAGAATTTTTTAGGCCATAGTTCCTTAAGATTTTTTTCTGTCATTGTCACATTATTACCTTTTGACAACCCCCAACGTGCAGATAGCCTATGAATGTGTGTATCTACAGGAAAGGCTGGAATACCATACCATTGTGACATAATTACACTAGCTGTTTTATGACCTACACCTGCCAAACTTTCTAGGTAATTCCAATCAGCACGAACTCCACCTCCTTCGACTAATTGTTTAGCCATTATTATTAAATTTTTTGATTTAGTGGGTGCAAGTCCAATCTCTCTAATTATATTATGTATATAACTCACTTTAAGATTAGCCATTTTCTGTGGTGTGTCTGCGTGTTTAAATAATGTAGGCGTCACTTGATTTACCTTCTTATCAGTAGTCTGAGCTGAAAGCATAACTGCTACAAGCAATGTGTACGCACTTGTGTGATATAAAGGTATCGGAGGTTCAGAATACAATTCATCTAAGATTTTTCCAATTTTTAATGCTTTTTCTATACGCTTCATTGTTCAAAATCTTTATTGTACTGAAATTGAATTAGTATTTAAAATATTTTGTAAGCTTAAATTATATAAATAATTCCAAAAATGATTTTTTGCTCTTAAATATTCTCAAGATAAAAGTTCATTTAAAAGATTGGGAATATTTTTAATGAGACTGCTTTTCGGAAGAATAATATCGCAGCCTGCTGATCGTAATTTAGTCTGCTCTTTATTATTTATTTTATTTACAGTCCCAATTACTTTAATATTTCTACGTTTTAATTCAGCAACAAGACCCACAGATGAAAAAGCTTTTTCATCCATATCTACGATAGCAAGTGACGCATGAACCGAAAATTCAACTGGGTCAGTTTTTTCATCACTAAATTCAACATCTCGATTCTGATCTACGCAAATTTCTGATAATCGAGATCCCATTTCAAAATCTTTAATAAACAATAATATTTCAGGCATAGTTACTCCAATGTCGGGATAATACTCCAGTCAAAATTACTTAAATTATTGCATTGATTATATGATTCTAGGACATTAGAGATTTGGCTTAATAATAAGGTCACATTTATTCCCCTATGGATACCAGAAAATTGTTCAAATTTTTCGTTAGATTTTTTTATTTGACTTATTGCACCTTTTATATTCCCATTACCAAAATGGTAAAAACTCACCGAAAGTTGTATTAGCCCCTGCATAAATTTGCGATCATCTAAATAAAAATCTGACCATAGTGTTTCCCATGACTCGTGTGCTTCAAAGAAATTCATATCTTTATAATACTTAAGCCCTTCATTAAATAATTTCTCTTTTTGCTTTTCGTCATTCACTGATAGTTACTGCATTATGAATTTTATAATGCTTTTCACGTTTTTGAACAGTACATGCCTGATACATAGGGTCATGTTCTAAAAAAAGTATCCAATTTTCATCAACCATTTTTGGTAATAAAGCTTGTTTTTCTTTAACTGTTATTACAGGTTGAATATCGTAGGCCATTACCCATGTTATTGGAATATGTGCTGCCATTGGAAAAAGATCAGCTCCATAAAATACTGTACTGTTACCATCAGAAATAACTGGGTGCATAAGTCCTGCTGTATGACCATGAGTTAAATATATACCAATTCCATTTATGAATGATTCTTTGCCATCAACTAACTGAATTAATCCATTTTCTGCTAGTATTTTCCAATCTATTTCCACAAAACTTCCTGAATCCTTTTGACTAGGATGATTCGCAAGTTTCCAATTTTCTTTTGTAACCCAATAATTGGCGTTAGGGAAAGTCGGTACAATAGCACCATTATCAAATTTGGTATTTCCACCAGCATGATCAAAGTGCAAGTGAGTACAAATCACATCAGTAATATCATCAGCTTTAAAACCATACTTTGCCAGTGATAATTCGATACTATATCTAGTAGTATCAATATTATAAATTTTTCTGTACTTCTTCCTCCATTTTGTTCCATTTCCTGTATCAATAAGAATCTTTTTATTTTTACTTACAAGTAATAATGAACGAGTAACTAGCTTAATTCGATTCATCTCATCAAAATCCGCTTTCTTTTGCCACAACGGTTTTGGTATAATGCCAAACATAGAACCACCATCCAGAGCGAATTCAGAAGTTTCAATACTATATAGTTTAAAATCACCAATAATCATGATTAAAAAACCGATCCATGCGGGCCCCTAAAATTACTAATTGCTCCTTTGAAGCAGTTTTGCTAAGAGCCCTTATAGACTCTAAAATTACCAATTCTTCTACTTTTTCCGATTTATATTTCTCACTTTGAACTATATTTTCAGCTATACTAATAAATTTTTTACCATAATGTCCTTTAACAACCCAGTGATTTAAATTACTTTCAAGATGACCTGAATCATTTTTAATTGGTTTTGTAAGCCAATGACTCAATTCCCTCCTATATCCTCGAATTCTGACATAGTCCCCATTCCAAATCCTTTCAACAGAAGAAAAAAGAACCAAATCTCCACGTTTTATCATTTCATCTTTATACATCATTGGGGTTTTTGTCGAATAATCATGAGGATCGGGTAAATCGGAATATGATAGATATTCCAGAAGACAATTTATATATGTCCAATTATCTTCCCTGATTTCCTGAAACTGGAATGCTCGGAGTAAATGAAAAACAAAAATAGCATTTCTTTCTGGATCTTGCAGAGCTAATTCAGCTAGAATATCCAAAACGCCGCGGGAATTATCAGATGCAATAAATATATAAGCAGCCAAATCATTAGCTTCCATCCAATTCCCATTTTGGCAGGCATCTTCTAAGTCGCCAATAAATGCTGATGATATAGTGCCATCATCAAATAAATCATTTAATTTTTTTTGATCATTTTTTCTAAACTCAAAACTAAATAAATAATCAATAGCAAATTCCAATAAGATTAATGAAGGATTTTCCCGATCATCTCCAATAATATTTTTTATAGAGTTCATTAGAATTAAAGGGTGATCACCTATTTGATCATTTCTACAACTCAATGCACTCGTGAATAGCAGTTCATTGATAGTCTTAATAAGACTTTTATCGCTATTTAAGTTGGTTTTTAAATATTCTTTCGCCTTAAAAATATCCTGGGTATCGATATAATCCTGGAAACAAACTTCAGCCATAAAATAAACAGGTTATTATTTTCTACCAATATACATATAAATTTGAAAAGAAAGCCCTGTTAGCCTTGAATATTCTGAAGGAAATCCTTTATTGACTGGAGGATAATTAACGTATGAATCTCCAAATTCTTCCACTGTCTTTGGAGAATTTGGATCCCAATCAAACGAAAAAACTTTGCTGATAGGCATAGCTTGAAAATCATGATAATAGCCAAATTCAATACCCCATTTTCTACTAATTTGCCGCCCATAGAGTAAACCAGCACGTGTACTAGGGCCATACAAACCCTTTTTATCGCGCTGACGTACAACTCCATTGGGAATAATCATAATCCTAAAGCCTAACCAAGAAATTGGTAAAATACCTCTACTTTCTTTTTTAGCCCTACTAAATTTCATATATGTAAGATCATAATTTGAATTCGGGTTAAAACTATATGCTAAATTCAATATATCCCACTTACGATCATTCCTAAATAATACACGATTGATATCTACTCCAGTACCTGATAATGGGATTCCAATTCTAAGCCCCACATCAGTATTTTTATTTAAACCACGACGATACCATATAACAGGGATAACATTTTCAATTGATAGGCTAAATCCCATTTCAGTTTTTCCTTCTTCAGCAAGTTTAGGTTGTATAGCCGGATGAGAAGCACAGCCAGAAGCCAATATTAAAGCTGCTATAGATAAAACAAAGAGGTTCCGAATGATCATACTTGGTAAAATACTCAAATCTGATTAGAGATTAAATGGGAAATGGGATTTATTTTAAATAAATCATTTTTCGACTCATTACGGCTGGAGGAAAATTCCCAGTTTGAGCATGTATAGTAAAAAAATAGATTCCTGTAGATCTATTTTCGCCGCTCCATTCGTAATTATAGGTACCTCCATTCATAAAAAAACCATCAACAAATACATCTCGAACCCGACCAGTAGCATCTGTTACATAAAGTGAAACTGTGGCATCTTCAAGTAAATCAAATGTCAAACGAGTTGACCCATTAAAAGGGTTTGGATAATTCTGATAAAGCACAAATAATTCTGGAATTAATTCTGTATTTTTATCATTTAGGAGATAATTATTACTGGATCCTAGCGTCGAATTCTTGAGTTCAGTCCAAGATTTCCCATCAGGCATCCTGTTTTTAGCTAATGCTGAAGAATCTAAAATCATATATTCTAAAGGTTCCCATTTATCATTAGACCACTTATTCCATGATAATAGAACTGGGAAATTAAGATTTTGATCTAAAAGGAAGGATGAGTCTACATACTGAATTTCAAAACCTGAATTCCATTCTAATTCCCAAATTAATTGGTTGTGCAATTTGAAAGCATAACGTTCATCATAATTAGGTTTTCCAGCAGCTTCTATATCCAGTTTCAAATTATTTGGATGCCAAATTATTTCATTAAACCATGCGGATCTAGGCTCTAATCTGTATTTTATAGCGTAAATATTATTACCAGGAATTAATTCCCCTTCTATTGTATTAATAACAGGTTCTTTAATCCATAATGGAAATCGTTGATGAAAAATTCCATTTACCATCAAATCAGTATATCTCCAATAGGGGGGCAAAATAACTGAGGCGCATCCAGAGCTATCCCACTCAAAGGATGAAAAATCTAAATATTCATTTCCATATAAAAGATAAGATTCATCAATGTTTACATGATTCCTATGGACTGTCTTTATTACAAAATTTTTCTTATCATCTTCAATCTGCTTTACACCTATAATATGAACAGAAGGCATTTTTGATAATAACAGTAAACTTTTTTCATACTCCTCATAAATCCTTACCCATCGATCATATAATAAAGAAAATTCATAATCTATTTTTTTTTGCCATTCATTCGGCTTAATCAAAAATTGGTTACGATATAAAAACTCTTTTTCTACTATTGAAATAAAAAATTCTGACTGATTAAAAACCTTATGTATTGCCGATACTTCTGATCCGATGTTTTTTAATTGATAAAAATGGATTTCTTCCAACCATACATTTTCTATAGAATTGTCACTAATTATTATTGGTAAAATTTGATCGATATTAAGCAAAGGGTCTAAGACTAAAACATTTTTCCGAATATCAGATAGTATCAATTTCTGAATTGTTGAAACCTGAGGATCAAACTGAGTTGTATCTTTTAATGGAGTACAAGATCCGAAAACAGGAATGTTATTATCACTGGTATATATCCCTCCTGAATAATCTTCAATTTCAATTAAGAAAAAATAGCGTATGCCATCTTCACACCCTTCTATAAGATACCGGGTAGCCTCAGGATTAAGTTTTTCAATAATCTGATATTCAGCATCGATTGTGTTTCGTGATTTAATAGTTACTGATTTTGCATCAATACTATCATCATAAGACCAAGCAAGAAGTAAAGATTTATGTCCCTCAAATATAGACAAATCCACAGGATAGTAATTCACTAAACCTTGTTCCAATTCTTTGGAGAAAAGCAATCCAGATAAAAATACGATCTGTATAATAATTATATATAGTCTAGGAGTCATTTTTAAGTTCAGGCGAGACGCAATTTCGAAATATTAATAAAAGGAGGCAAGTAATTCCTCCAGTGATTTAATTCACTTTAAAAATGTTGATTTCTGAATGTATTGCTTCCCATTTAGATTAGTTTTAATAAAATAAATTCCTGATGGTAAACCAATTGCATTCCAATTAAACGTATGAGTTTGCTGATTAATTTTTTGATCAAAAAGCGTTGAAATAACTCTCCCATTAATATTTAACACCTCAATAATTAGATGGCCATCAAATGGTTTAGCAATATCAATGGATACAGATGAATTAAATGGATTAGGATATGGTTTAGAAATTTGAAATTCCTTTGGGAATTCAATTTGATTTACCGTGTTTATAGTATGGTCATAATTAATCGCATCCATAATATTTATAATTCCATATCCATATATATTATCGGGATTTTCATGTTGCGATGATGTCATCAATATTGATTCCCTTACCTGCATAGCTGTCCAGTCGGGATTAGCATTCATAATTAATGCCGCAGCTCCACTTACCAGAGGGGAAGATGCAGACGTACCATTATAAACAGTAATAAAATCATTTTGCGTACTAGGTCTAGCACCAACTACTCCTATGCCCATTGCACAGACCTCGGGTTTTATTCTACCATCATAAGATGGCCCTCTAGAACTAAATGAACCAATTATTCCCGAACTATTTACGGCACCAACAGCAATAACAGAATCTGCATCAGCAGGTGCAGATATATAGTGAGATATAGGAGGTTCGCAAGGATCGATCGGCGGAGATGATGATCCCCAGTTTCCTGCGGACGTAATACATAATACACCTAAATACGAAGCAATATCCACAGCGATTGTAGTCACTGCTGTATTTCCATCCATATTACAATAAGAGTACCAATCTAAATAACCTAAGGATGAAGTACTGATATCGGCACCAAGGCTTTCCCCCCATTCCAACGCGGCTACATAATTATCTTCTTCAACCTGATTCTCGCTACTTACATCCTCTGTCTTGGCCAATAAATATTCTGATTGAAACGCTGGACCAATTAATTCACCAGGATAATAGCCTGCAATAATACTCAACATGCCAGTCCCATGTTGGTCTTGGTTGGGATGATCATTGTCTTCATCTTCATTAGCAGTATTTTCATTATTATTAATAAAATCATATTGTGCAACGATGTTAATTGAACCAAAAGCCAAATGTGACAGCATATAACCTGTATCAAGAAATAATATTCTAACACCTTGTCCAAAATATCCTGCTTCATGAGCTTCATGACATTTTATCTGTTCGATTTGGGTAAATGAATTACCATAGTCAAATTCACGTCCATTATTTTTAGAAATTGAAACAAATGAATTATCAATAAATGAATCAATAGATTTCCTCTTTTTGTATCCAAGTACGGGTTCTATTTTTTTTACAAAATCAAATTTTAATAAATCATTAAGGGTTTTAATATCAGTTTCAATTGAAATTGCATTAAGCCAACGACTTTTACGCCTTATTACTATATCAAATTCTTTTAAAGAATCAATATATTGATTCTTTATTTTAAGGTCGTACCAAAGATTATTTGGTTTTATATTATTTCTTGACCTTCTTTCCTGGGCTCTATCAGAAATAATTTCCTTTGCTGATCCAACCTTATCTTTGAAATAAACCCATGCATGATATTGATTCCCCCTTCTGCCAGGATCCATGTATGAAGATGTTAATTGTCCACTAATAAGAGAAACAGTAGTGATAAACTGAATAACAAATTTCATTAAAATTCCATGATTAGATTAATCAATAAGAATAGATCGAACAGATTAAATATATCATTATTATCCAAATCAATAATTGTAAACTGAGAAGAATCTGGCTCTTCATTTGTAGCGAGCATATCTGCCATCTGAATTATATCAATAATCCCCAAAGCATGGTCACTATTTAAATCCCCCAAAAGAAAAGAAGGGTAGGCTGTAATCATAAAATTATCAAAACTAAAACCATCCCCGTTAGTGTAATTATCTGATTTTTGTATAAATCTAAACAAGGTTGGTTTTAATTCTCCTAACTGTTCAAGATTAATGATTTCCTTTATCCATTCATCTGAATTACCGTGATATCCTTGATTGACAGGATGGATACCCTGGCCAGATACGATGGTTGTATACTTCCCTTTTAAGCTTACCCACCCTTCTTCTGGTATGAATGCCTGGAATTGTACAAAATCATAATACGTTTCAATATCCCAACGAGCAACATAAGAAATGTAAACACCGTGAAAATACGAAAAATCAAAATCTATATTTAGAGTTGCAGTTGTAGATTGACTATTGCCATAATCTCCTTCTGGACTATCACTCAGAGCCCAATTCCCTGCGAAGGGACTATCTATCAATCCCCATTCACCATCTAATTGCCAATTAATTATCCCAGATTCAAAATTATCAATAAAGATAGTATCAGGGATACCTATGAAAAAGTGAATTGAGTCCTGCCGAGGAAAACTGGAATTATCTGAAATAGTAGTAATAAATCCTGTTTTGATACCCCTAGTTGCAGAATCCGAGACAGAAAAACCCAGGCCAAGCCAATAATTATCCCGTGCATCTATACTACCTAACCCAATAGAATCGGACTCAAGAGCAATAAACGAATTCATTGGCTCCAAAATAATAGAAATATCACCATCCGAATTCATCAAACCTCTATTCTGGATGTTTAATTGTGCAGTTAATAACTCTCCTGGTAAAAATGATTCTACTTCAAAAGATACATCCATAAGGATAATATCATTCCCAGCTATAAAAGAAAAAATTTTATTTGGGTGTAATTGTTCCTGGCATAATGGCACAATTCTATTTTCCGATGGCCAAAAATAATCATCATAGGAACCTATTTCGGGTGTAAATGTAATTATATCTTGATTCCCGTAGGTCCAATCTACTGCATCTCCATTTACAGTATAGCCAATCGTTTCATAACCTGTACCGATAGCGTATCCATTAAATCTGGCAAGCTCATTACCAATTTGTTTATAAGAAGTAAGGTCTGGCTCATTGGGAATGGCCCCGCTACCGTATGGATGAATATATACATTAGAGAAAGTATGATAGTGAAAAATATTCATAAAGAATCTTTGTTGTATAAACTCCCTAACAGCATCTGTTTCAGGTTCTGAAAATGCACTGACCCCGCGATAAGTCTCGCTACAAGGATCTGGCGATGAACCAGAATCATCATTGCCCCAACCATAACTGTAATTTCGATTTAAGTCCACGCCTCTCTGAGTACTATTCCCACAATTAGTATCAAGTCTATTTTTACGATGCATTCCACCTCCTTCTGGAGCATAGCTTTCATTATATATGTATCCATCTGGATTCATTACAGGAATAAACCACATTTCACGACTATCAACAAGATATGTAAACTCAGGATCAATACCATATTTTTCACATATTATCTGTACAAAATAAAATAAATTCATCATACTCAATGGTTCTCTAGCATGTGTGAGTGCAGTAAATAATACCTCTGGTTCTTGTTCATCTTCAGCGGGATTATCAGAGACTTTAAAAGCCCAAATATCATGGCCTTCTACTGACTGTCCAATGATATGGCGATCTGAAATAATTGATCCATATAAATCTCGTAATTCATCAAATCTATTATTCAATTCATCCCAAGTATAGTTTCCTTGCATGGAACCCAAAGGGAAATTCCTTGATAAAGCAGGGATATTTTTTGAAAGCATGTATTGTACTAAATCTGAAATTAATATCTCAAATTCAAAATTATTATCCAACCTTTCAATCTGGCTCTTAGAAGCTATAATATCAATATACTCTCCAGCTTTCCCAGTAACATGATCTAACGGTATACCAGCTTCAGAAATAGATTGAATAACGCTAGGTGACAAATTAAAGATCCTTACTTTTTGATATGTTTCTTCACAATATCCTGGCTGGAAGCAAAAGATCAAACCGGCCAGCATTACCGGTATAAAATTCATAATATTTAAACGGTCTGTTTAATCCAATCTGTTGTTACAGATTTTGGTCTAGTGATAGGAATCCCCAATGCTCGCTCCCAAACCATTTGTGAAATCATACCCATTGTTCTGGAGATACTGAAAAGTACTGTATAGAAATTATATTCTTTTAATCCATAATGATATAGTAAGGAACCAGAAGCTGCATCAACATTCGGCCAAGGATTCTTTGCTTTTCCTTGTTCTTTTAATACATCTGGAACTACTTGAAATAAACCAGAGACAATATCAAATATTTCATCATCATGAATATGTTTTTCACCAAAATTAATAAATGCAGTAAATCTAGGATCTGGACAACGCAAAACAGCATGACCATAACCAGGGATTACTCTACCTCTCTCTAAACGATCCAAGCAAAAACTACGGAGTTCATCTATATTAGGTGCTCCATTGAATTCATCGCGAATATTTAACACAAACTTCAAGCACTCCTGATTTGCCAATCCATGAAGGGGGCCTGCTAGGCCATTCAATCCTGCCGATACTGCATAATATGGATCTGATAATGCAGATGCAACTGTGTGGGAAGCAAAAGCACTAACATTTCCACCCTCATGATCACAATGCAACATTAAATAGAGTTGCATCAGTTTACAGAAATTACCACTTTCATCTGGTATGCCAGTCATTCGAACAAAATTACTAGCCCAGTCCAGATTTGGATCTGATGGAATTCTTTCACCCTTATCAAAATGCATTCTATAAATTCCTGCACCTAATGCGGGAAGCTTTGCTAAAAGGCGAATCCCATCATCTAAAATAGCTTCCCAATATTCTGATTTTTGCATACCAAAATCATATTTTTCACGGAAAATACTTTCCCCCTGCATAGCTAATATTCCACTATTAAACATAGTCATAGGATGAGCATTATGTGGAAATTTGCTGAGGATTTCCCAAACATAATCAGGAACTTCTAGATGAGCTGAAAATTCTAATTGAAGATCAGAAAGTTCATCTTTTTTTGGTAATCTACCAACAAGAAGCAGAAAAAACACCTCTTCGGGTGATATATGAGTAATATCCAGAAGAGGAATTCCTCTTATAATAAGTCCTTTTTCAGGATCCACAGATGACGTATCACATACAAATGCTTTTATCCCTCTCAAACCAGAATAAGCTTGACTAACTGTCACATTACTTATTTGGGAGCGACCACTTTTTTCTATAAGTGTATTAATATCATTTTTTACAATTGGTATCTGCTTACTTAATGCTTTTTTTAAAATACTCATGTTCTATGGTAAATAATAAACAATTATTAGATGTAAGAAATTAACTATTCATTCTTTTTTATATACTCTCTAATTCAATAAACGAACTACAAGCCCAGATCTAAGTTTTGGCTCAAACCAGGTAGATTTTGGAGGCATTACCTTATATTTATCAGCAACTTTTAATAGTTGATTAATAGACACTGGATGTAATGCAAATGCTAATTCTGAATCAATTTTGCAACGACGTTCCAATTCTTTCAATCCTCTTATACCTCCAACAAAATCAATTCTATTATCGGTTCTGGGATCCTTGATACCCAGAACCGGATCAAATAAATGATTTTGCAGAATTGATGCATCTAGACCTAAAACCAAATCTTTTGGAATATTCTCCTCATTTATACTCAATTCATACCACTTTTTTTTATAATACATTGTAAATGTATTTTTATTTGTTGGGAGTCTCCTTTTTTTTAGTAATCTCATATTAAACTTCTTTTGAATTCGACTCAAAAATTCATTATTAGTTAAGCCACCTAGGTCTTTTATTATACGGTTATAGCTAAGTATCTGAACCTCATCATGAGGAAAAACAACACCCATAAAAAAATTATAAGCTTCATTTCCACTATGATTTGGATTATGCATTTCTCGTATTTTTTGAACACGAGCGGCTGATGCCGCACGATGGTGACCATCTGCAATATACAAAGCAGGAATAGAGTGAAAATAAGAAATTATATCTGCAATTTTTTCGGAAGAAATAATTCTCCAAATTTTATGAATTGTATTATCTTCTGCCTGGAAGAAAATATCAGGTTTTTTTTGAATTAGATTTAAAATTTTATTTTTGTAACCACCATCATTCTTAAAAGTCAAAAATACTGGACCCGTATTTGCATTGGTAATTTTTATATGGTTCGTTCTGTCATCTTCCTTATCAGGGCGGGTATTTTCATGCTTCTTTATAAAACCACGGTTATAATCATCTATAGATATTTCAGAGATAATTCCCGTTTGGATATGTTTATCTATAGCAATCTGGTATATATATAATTGCGGTTCCTTGTCTTGGCACAACTTCCCTGTTTTAATAAAATTTTGTAGATTTAATGCAGCATGGTGGTGAATACTATGAGAAACAACTTTATAATTGGGATCAAAATCTGATTCTGGTTTAATCACTCTGAGAAAAGAATTCTTGTTATTTTCTACGTAATACCTAGCTTCTTTGGATGATAAAACATCATAAGGAGGAGAAGAAAAATCTTTGGCCAAATCAGCTGGAGGTAAAAAGCCTCGGAAAGGTTTGATCGTAATCACTAATTTACTTTTTATTTATGAAAATTTGTCGTGCAGATTCTAGGTCTTCTATGAAATCTATTTCTAAACATGGAAACTCAGATACATCTTCAAAGTAAACATCTACTTTTGAAAGAAGAGGCTGAATTCCAGCTTCAAAATAATCATTTTTTCCTCCAGCATTAATTAATTTTCCAAGAGTTCCTGCTAACATGCCCGCAAAAGAACGAGATAATTTAGCAACACCTATAAATTCACCAAGACATTGTGCTTCAATAAGATTCTTGCCTATATCTACAATTTTTTGTCCAGCTCCTTTAACTACCTTCACTTCTTCTCGTCCACATGATTTTACATCTACAGCTAAAACATTTTCAAAAATCGAATTAACTATCCTCTTTAGCAATTCCTTTGGGTAAACTACATCAGCATTCAGAAGAACCTGATCATCAGAGATAAGTTTTTCGCGAGCTAAATAGAGTGAATAGGCTGTATTTGTTTCAAAATAATGGTGATTAATAAGAAAATCAAAATTCAAACTCGGAAAACTATTAGTAACGTGTTCCATCAATGATTCGCGATAATAACCAGTAATCATGGTGACATCATAGATACCAAGATTTTCTAAGGCTTCAAGCTGATAATTAATGATAGGCTTACCAGATACGTCTAGAAGACATTTATGCAAATTATAAGTATATGGGTAAAGGCGACGAGAGACTCCAGCTGCTAAGATTAATGCTTTCATATATTTGAAACTTAAACCTCCAAAAATATATTTTTAATATTATTATCTATATCTATCTTAGAAATATTTTTTATACACAATATTTCATCCTCAAAATTATTACATTTATCCCCCATACATGGGTAGCAGTGTTTTATAATTATATTTTTATCACCTATAGGACCAGTTACTTTTGGATTCCCCGCTCCAAAAAATGAAATTGTTGGTATTCCTAAGGCTGATGATACGTGCCCTAAACCACTATCAGTCGCCAACGTATATTTACAAAGAGATATAAGAGCCATTGATTGTCTTAGTGAATATTTTCCGCAAAATGATTTCAAAGATATATTTTTACAAGATTTTATTAAATCTTCAGCTTTTTTAATATCAGATTTTGATCCAAATACAATATATTGCTCATTTGAATTTTTCAACCATTTTCTTATTATATTATTTGGTATATTTCTAACACTTGATACACTATATGGGGAAAGAGCTATTGGGAGGTTAAAACTATATTTCCCCATTTCTGATGATGCCCATTCTTTTTCTTCTTCAGATATATATATTTTAGGCTGTGAAACAATATTATTATTTAACATTGTTAAATATTTTTTAGAACGATGAATTTTTGGATTCGGTTGAATTATAGAATTAGTTAAAAATATTGATCTCATTTGTGAATTAAAACCAAATCGCTTTTTCGCACCCGACATCCAAAGAATTAATGCACTCCTGGCTGAATCAGTGAGAGTAAAAAATAAATCAAATTCTTGGACTTTCAATTGGTATCCAATGTTAATTGAATTAAAAAAACCATTAATTTTTCTATCTGATACAGAAATTATTTTGTTCACAGAAGGATTATTTTTATAAATAGCTGCAACCCAATCCTTACAAAAAACTTTTATTTCTCCATTTGGATATTGACCTTTTAGCTCTTTTAAAAATGGTAATGCCATAACGGCATCACCGATCCAATTTGGACTATATACACCAATATTCATTTTATTTTTTCTTCAATGGCATTTACCAGTCTAAGAGATGCCTTACCGTCCTTCTTATACAAATACTGCTCATGAGCAATCTTACGAAGGGAACTCATTTCATCAGGGTAATCTAGAGCGAATTGTATTCGACCAATTAAATCAGCGGGATCTTGTATTTTATATGCAAAATCAATATTCTGCATTCTTTGAATATCTAGTTTCCTCAAAAAACGGTGATGAAAAATCTTATGTTTAAGTCTTAAAGAGAAACATTCTGCTTGAATAATTGGCTTATTCAAAGGTAAAAATTCAAAAATTGTTGATGAAATATCACTAATCAATATATCAGCTATTATATAATAATATAATATATCATAGATGTCCTTCGATAATAATTTTATTCCATCAAATTTTTCTGCTAACTCAATACACATAATACTTTGATATAAAAATCGTTTTTGCTCCCAGCTAAAACTATGTAGTTTTATAATTATATTATAATCTCTACTTAATATTGATAATTGGGAACAAAGTTTTTCTATTGAGGTAGGATAAAAACTGGGAGCATATAAAATCGTTTTTTTATTGGTGTTAAGGTTAAGATCTTGTTTTATTAATTTTACAGTATTTTTATTTATACTATATAATCTATCAAGTTTGGTAAAACCAGTAAGTACAAGATTATTATGTCCTTGCCCCTCAAGCTCAATTAATCGCTCTTTTGATTCTACGGATCTTATATCTATACGTTCATCAATATCCCTATAATAAGATTGCTTAAGACCAATTCCATGATAGACCATAACAGCCAAAGTATTAGGTAGTACAATCTGCTTCAATTGACCTACATTGCCAACAATAATTATATCGTAAGCTTCTCGAATTATTTTTTTAATACGTTCGTTCTCATTTTCTCCCGATAAAAAGATCAAATTCAAATCACTGCAGGCTTTATTTAATGTTTTTTCTTCTCCAACAATTTTACGTTTTGGCATTGAAAGATGAATAATATAATCACCACGATTTTTTAATTCTTTTATAACTGGCAAAAAGTTAGGCAAGTAATACAAATGATGGGTTTCAAACAGAACTTTCTTCATATCAAGCGTTAATTAAAATATACCTAATTAGGAGGTTATGATAGATGGTTCTTAATAAATCCAGCAACGGTAGTAATACTTGTTTAATAAATGATTTATATCTTTTTTTTTCGTCTTAAACTATTATGCAGTTTCCATAATTTCTTATGAGCAATAATGTTTAAATATGCATTAATACTTTTCCCCTTGCTGCCTAGCCAAAGACCTAGACCTTTATCATCCCTCCCTGGGTAATGAAAAAACACTTGATTTGGGAATTCAGCCAGATTTTCATGATAAAACTTTCGATTAGAATCATGTAATGCAACAATGCCTCTTCCAGATATCCAATCTTTAGCTTTTTTAATGCATTCTGGTCTCGAACGTCCATCAATAAGAATGAAATCAAAAGGGGCTGAAGATTTAGGAAAATCAACATAATTTTTTAAATCGCTATATGAACAATCATTATTGCTATCTGTCCAAGGATATACATTAGGATGGACCAGCACTACCTTTACCTTTTGATTTTTATTATATTTTTTTACTTTATCAGCCCATTCAGATGAATGTTCAATTGAGAGCCAATTAGAATCTTTAATTAAAAATTTTGGGAAATATAATGTGCTATAACCAGATCCCCACTCAAGGCAACTCTTGGGTTTTAAGTTTCTTAGTAGTTCTTCTATAATTAATATTTCACGGGTTTTCATGTGCGGCTTAAAATTGTTTTTTTTTCTTTTTGAAACCACTTGATTATCTTGCAAATCCCTAAACTGCTCTTTAAAGATTAATGATATTAAAGTTAATGATAGCCAATGCATTTATTTATTTTTATGATAAAAAGTTATATTTAGATTGTTTTTTATTAGTACTTTATATCCTTCATCTTTTAATCTAGAAATTGTTTGCTTTGTTTCCTTACCTGGATCCCTTCCTTTAAGTTTCAGATCAAATTCTACACACAAATAAGTTGGATATATTTGATCATTAAGCATATTGTTTAACACACGTATCTCCGCTCCTTCTATATCAATTTTCAGTAGATCAATATGATAATGGTTTTCTTTATGCATTAGGTTTTTAATAGTCGTCGTCTGAACAATATTATAATTCCTTCCAAACATATTGTCTATTAGTGTCTGTGAAACATTCTTTTTATTATTTTGCTTATAGAATTTTGATTCACTATTCTCATCCCAAAGTCCTAATGGAAGAAATTTAATTTTGGAAAAATCGATATTAATTCCTTCAATATTACTTTTATAGTCTTTTTGAATATTACCAGTAAACAACCAATTATTTGTTGAATAGTATTTTTGAACTTCTTGAAAGTGGATCAAGGAGCGTGGTGTAGGATCAATGAGCAAAATATTGCAATTATAATTCGAAGATAGTTGTAAATCAAAAGAAATATCTTCTCCAACTCCTGCACTGTAAACAATACTTCTAGAATCCAATTTAATATCATTAGGAATAAACCAACCCCCGTATTCGGTACCAATTTTTTTAAATCTATTCCATTTCGACAAAGGAATAAATAACATATTATAAAAGCCTTAACATAGAAAAATAAATAGAGAATTTAAAAACGATTTTCTTTGAATAAAGGAATTCAAAGTCCATAAATATAAAATATCTACTGATATTAAACGTAAAAAAGTGTTAGTCTTAAACCAGTTCTTATAAATTACCCTAATAAGTGTTATTTTACTAATCAAAAATCATAATCATTAGCAAAATGATGTATTTAACATTATTTTAATCAATACTAGAAAGAATCAGGAAATTTTTAATGGAAATTAATAAACCCAAAGGTAAACTAGGAATCCTAATTCCTGGTATGGGCTCTGTTGCAAGTACATTTATAGCCGGTATTATTGCAATTAAAAAAGGATTAGCAAAACCGGTAGGAAGTATGACCCAAATGGGATCCATTCGCCTTGGGAAACGGACAGAAAACCGTATTCCTCTTATTCAGGAATTTGTTCCTCTAGCAAATCTTGAAGATTTGGTTTTTATGGGTTGGGATATCAACCCCGAAAATCTTTTTGAAATAAGTGTTAGATCTGGTGTACTTAATAAAGAATTATTAAATCCCTTAAAAATTGAACTTGAAAAAATAAATGTATTGAAAGCTGTTTTTGATAAACAATATGTTAGAAGATTATCTGGTGATTGGACCAAAACTGGTAAAAATAAAATGGAACTATCCGAACAAGTCAAAGCTGATATTCATGCTTTTAATAAAGAGAATAATATCGAATCAAATATTATGATTTGGTGTGGTAGTACTGAAATATTCATAAAACCATCAAAAGTCCATTCGTCTCTATCTAGATTTCAAGAGGGTTTGTTAAAGAATGACCCAGAAATTTCGCCTAGCATGATTTATGCATATGCGGCATTAACAATGGGCATTCCTTTCGCCAACGGATCACCAAATCTTACAGTTGACATACCTGCGCTTGAAGAATTAGCTCTTACTACAGAAACTCCTATTTGTGGCAAAGATTTTAAAACTGGTCAGACACTTATGAAAACTATTATTGCTCCAGGTTTAAAAGCTCGGCAAATCGGCATAAATGGATGGTTTTCAACCAATATTTTAGGAAATCGTGATGGCGAAGTATTGGATGACCCAGACTCTTTTAAAACTAAAGAAGAAAGTAAGTTAGGTGCCCTAGACTATATCTTACAGCCTGATGTTTACCCCGATCTATACAAAGATTTATATCATAAAGTCCGCATAAATTACTATCCCCCACGGGGTGATAATAAAGAAGGCTGGGATAATATTGATATATTTGGATGGCTAGGGTATGAAATGCAAATTAAGGTTGATTTTCTTTGCCGAGACAGTATTTTAGCAGCACCAATTGTTCTTGACCTAGTTTTGTTTCTTGATCTCGCTAAACGAGTAGGCATGAAAGGAATACAGGAATGGTTGTCTTTCTATTTCAAAAGTCCAATGACCTTGGCTGAATTATATCCAGAACATGACCTATTTATTCAACTTGCAAAATTAAAAAACACATTGCGACATATAATGGATGAAGAATTGATAACACATCTTGGCTTAGACTATTATGAAGGTTGATTAGATTGAATATGATATTTATTGCTGCAGGCATGGGATCTCGTCTATTGCCAGTATCAAAAGGAATACCAAAAACCCTTATGAAAGTAATGGATAGACCTTTAATTGATATCCTTTGCCAAAATTGTTTAGACGTTGGTATAAAGAATATTATTATCGTTACTGGCTATAAAAATCATTTGATAAATAATCATTTTTCTGAAACAATAAATGGTATGAAAATTAAATTATTATTTAATGTGAATTGGAAATTACCTAATGGATTAAGTGTTTTAATTGCAGAAAAATTTATTCCAAGAGGTGAAAACTTTCTGCTCTCAATGAGTGACCATATTTACTTTCCTGGATTGTTAAAGATAGTCAAAGAAAGCAACCTTGATGAAACTATAGTTAATGTGGGAATTGACTATAATATTGAAAAAATATATGATCTAGATGATGCGATGAAAGTAAAAGTAGATAATAATAGCCTAGTCAAGTCAATATCAAAAGATCTCAGTGATTATAATGCAGTAGACTGTGGTGTGTTTAAATGCAGATATGAATTTTTCTCAATATTAAATTTCGCTAGGGAAAAAGCATCTTATTCATTATCAGATGGATGTAAACTACTCTTAAAAAATGAAAAACTTGGAGGTGTAGATGTTGGTAATAATTTTTGGCTAGATATTGATACTCCAGATTCCCTTGAATACTTTAATAAGAATCATCAATTACAAAACCTTATTTGATAAAATCCAGTATTCAATTCAATTTCCAAATCTATTTTTTAAATTCATAATATTTACTATGCTTGAATATGGATGTCTACTATTTTGCTAATCAAGTTTATGAATTTTCTTTTTCGAGACCGATCTATGAACGTATAGGAGGAGTTTTTGTTGTAAATAAATACAGCAGACTATTAAGATTCAAAAAATATCTGCGAAATGGAAATAGTTTTCCAGATATGAAAAGGAATTTTTTAAATACACCAGCAGTAATAAAAAAAGATATAAAAAAACCTATTGGATTGAAAGGTATAATTATTTCTCAGTCTAACACGACAATAAACTGTGAAAATGATGATTGTATTAAAATTTTCATGGGACATGGAACAGGAGACAAGAAATATGGAGGAGCACCTACTCCTCTTGAAACTTATGATTATCATTTTATTTCTGGACAAAAACACCTTCAAAAACTGAATGACTTAGGAGTGAATATTCCTGAAGAAAAACAAATAAAAATTGGATACCCGAAGTTTGATGAATACGTAAATGGTCAAACCAATCATGAAGAACACCTTAACCATCTCGGTATTAAAGATCGCAATAGAAAAAATATCCTTTACGCACCAACTTGGAAATGGGGAAATGGTACACTACAAAGATACGTATATAAATTTTGTCGGGATTTAACTAATGAATTTAATCTAATCATACGACCACATTTCTTTGAAAGAAAATTTATTCCATTTCTTAAAGCGTGGACTAAAATTAATAGAATAAATCACGTTTATTTTTCTAATCCAGCTAATATTTTAAAAAATACTACATTAAATGATTTTGCTGTATCTGATATTCTAATCAGTGATACATCTTCAATTCTTTATGAATACCTCATCACTCTTAAACCGATCATTATTGTAGAATCAGATTATACAAATCTTCATAATATGCCAGATACTATGGATATAAACTGTCTAGCTAAAAGGTATAACGACTCAAGTAATTTAGATATTTTAGAAATGGTAAATGACTCCATAGAAAAGGAAGATAAGTATAAAGACTATCATACACTATTGAATAATTGTTTCTATTATAATGATGGAAAATCCACTGAAAGAGCAATCAAATTTCTTTCATCTTTTCAAAAATTATCTTGAACATATTTAAAAGATATTCTAATTATTAGGAAATAATAATTAAGGAATAATGAATTTATCTTTATCTAATCCATTTATTTCCGTTGTTATCAGATCTTATAACCGGTTAGGATGTGTTCTAGAGTTGATTCAACATTGTTTAAAACAAGATTATAATAATTTTGAGATAGTAATTATTGATCAGAGTAAGAAAAATCACTGGGAAGAGTATAAAAAAGCACTTAGCTCAATTGATCAAAAAATTCGTTTAATACGGACCGAACCAAAAGGCTCTGCTGCAGCCAGAAATTTAGGTGTATTTGTTTCTAATGGTGATATTGTCCTCTTAATGGATGATGATGATTTACCAACAAAAAATAATTGGATTTCCTCGCATGCTAAAAATTACAAAGACCCATCTTGCATTGGTGTATCAGGTCGCTACATCCATGATATTAATGAGAAAAATCGTTACAAAAATAAACAATTTGCTTATGAACGATGCTTAACATACTCCTTTTTTTTAAGAGGAAGGGACTTCACTGGGATAGATGAAATAAAAAAACCTGTAGAATGGCTACACGGATCTAATTCATCAATCAGACGATCATATGTTATTGAACTGGGAGGTTGGTACCCATATATTAATAATTTTGATGAACATTCATTTTGTTTCAAATTGAAAAAAATTATGAACTCAAACGAATACCTTATGTTTGATCCAGAACCAGTAGTACTTAGAAGATTTGATATTCCTGGAGGGTTAGGGAAAAGATATCTTTCACTTACAAAGCTATTAAAAAATCAATTATTATTTTACCATAGAGTGGTTGCAAAATATTATCCAATTCGTTTTTATTTCCTATATCCTTTATTTAATCTTTATTCATTTAGATATATAATAAGATGGTTCCGAACTTTCTCTTATTTTAATGATAGCATTTGGTTCAAATGGTTTGATAAAAAAAATGCAATGCGATTATATTTTATTCAAGAGTTTGTTAAATACCCTCTATTAGTTTTTCAGTCCCTTTTTTCAAGAAAGCCAAAGTGGCATGCCCCACTAAATATATCAGAAAAATTATATTCCGAATATAAAAATGGGGAAGCAAATAATTAGATATTGGTAATCAAAATATACTCCAACCAGATAGACTTTGAAAATCAATCATTGTTTGCTCCCATTTTTTATGGCTAATGGAAGCTACAGCATTTTTAAGAACCCAATTCCTAGGATTATAATTTTTATTATTAATAGATTCTATGAATAATTCAGTTTGATGAATTAATTCATCTTTATTCACTTTAGTAATACCAAAATAGGATTTATATGCTTTTTCTGTTTCGATTAGATATATTTCTTTAGGCCTATTTTCATCTTGCATTAACCCTACCATCGTAAACATACAAGGAAGGTTCATTGCCATTGCTTCGTTACAAACAATACTGTTACCCTCATACCGACTCAAGTGAATAAATGCTTTCGCTTTTCTCATCCTATCAGGAACATCATCGGATCGGCAATTCAATGGTTCAAATTGCCAATCTGGAAAAGCTTGTTCTAAAATAGGTAAAAGATTTAATCCTTTATGTTTAGTCCTTGCATCGTGGAGGATTAATCGAGAATTATCATTATCTAATTTTCCATCAAAAAGTTCCGTATCTATATGATGATATATTACATGATTTGTTTTGTTCCCATATAATTCTTCAAACTTTGAAGCAATCCAATCAGCGCAGGCTATCCAGATTGTATTCTGTCTTTTTGAAGATTTTTCCTGAGATTTTTTTAATTTCTTGTGCCCTCTTGAACGAGTAACACTATATTTTACTGCTCCTACACCATGTTGAAATCCAATGACAGGGATATCATCGGGTATATCAGATACCATTTCATTGGTGCAAATAACAGGAATCTGTTTATTTAAAATATATTTCAAATCCAGATTTTTCGGAGTCATATATTCAACATCATGAAATATTAGTCTGAGTCCTTTAGCAAATGTTTGTACACCTCCAGTTGTCGAAAGGGGATCTTTATCATTATAATAAACTACGGTTAAAGGTATTTTTCTATCTATCATATTTTTAATCTCTGAATTGATTGTCATAAAGAAATTTATATTGTTTACCTAATTGAATAAGCTCTTTGTGCGTACCTTGTTCAGTAATCTTTCCTTTATCAAGTACAATTATTTTGTCTGCATTTTTTACAGTAGAAAGACGATGGGCAATTACTATCACTGTTCGATCTACCATTAGAGATTCTATAGCTTCCTGAACTGACCTTTCAGACTCACTATCTAATGCTGATGTTGCTTCATCTAAAATCAAAATTGGAGGATTTTTAAGAACAGCGCGAGCAATTGCAATACGTTGTCTTTGTCCACCAGAAAGTTTTACTCCCTTTTCACCAATGAAGGTATCAAACCCTTCAGGTAAATTATTAATAAACTCTAGGGCATTTGCAGCTTCTGCTGCAGATAATAAGTCATCATCTTCCACGCTTGTGCAACCATAAGTAATATTGTAACGAATTGTATCATTTAAAAGGATTGTTTCCTGTGTCACAATCCCCATTATTTGACGCAAGGATATAGATTTAATGTCTTTAATATCTTTATCATCAATATAAATTGACCCAGATTGAATCTCATAAAATCTAGGAATAAGATCTGCGATTGTGGTTTTTCCAGAGCCACTTGACCCGACCAGTGCAACGATCTGACCTCTCTTTATATTGAAAGTAATACTTTCTAGTGAAAAATTGTTTTCTTTATCGTATGTAAAACCTACATTTTCAAACTTTATTTTATCATTTAGACCACTTATTTCTACAGATCCAGGTATATCTTTTATCTCTGGTTCGATATCAATTATTTCAAAAAACCGCTCTGCTGAAGCGTAACCATTTTGCAGATTTATATTAACATTACTTAAGGAACGAATTGGCCCCATAATTGCAAACAATAGAAAAATAAATCTTAAAAAATCTTCCGATGTAATACCATTTCCTTGTATTACTTCTTTCCCACCTAACCATAAAAGAAGAACAGCCATAGATATACCTATGGTTTCAATCACAGGAGACGATACATGCTTCAGTTTAGCAGAACGGAACAAGAGATTAAAATATGCCCAAGACTCTTTTTCAAATCGTTTTATCTCATGGTCTTCCATTGTAAATGCTTTCACGATCTGAATGGATGATAACGTATCTGCAATTATACTTAAAATATCACCAATTTGACGTGTATTTCGTCTAGCTTTTCGACGGATACTTTTCCCTATGGTAGAAATTGCTAATTGAGAAAAAGGAATAATTAAAAGTGCAATAAGAGAAAGTTTCCAACTAATTATAAATAGTAATATGCCAAAGGTAAGAATATTGATTGGCTCTACAATAATCTTGTGAAACGTTGTACCAATTGCACTATTCATTATACCTACATCATGGATAATGACTGATGTCAGATCTCCAGATTTTTTATTATGGAAAAAAGATAAAGACAGGGATTGTAGATGTTTGTATAGCTGATTCCTAAGATGAGTAACAATTTGTAATTGAACAAATGCCATGGATACATTTTTTAGATATAAGAATAAATTTTTTGCAATGAATATTACTACAATAGCTAAGCATAATACTTGAAGTGTATCAAGAGGAGTATCGCGAATAATAAATTTATTCGTAAAAAATTTTAAACGATCATTAAGACTAAATTCTGTATTTAAAGCAAGCTGAGTTTGTTCTGCTACCAAATTTTCATAATCTGACAGAATATTGTTTATAAGAGATGCGGTAAGCCAAACTGATAAACTGTTGAAGACTACATAAAATAATGCTGATACTGTCGAGACAATAAGTAAAGGCCAATGTGGGTAAACCAATTTACCCAGTCGAGAATAAATATTTTGCGACATATACTTAAATTAATTAGATAATATTTACCAGTCATTAAGATAATACGAGATGTTTATTTTAAACAAAAAAATAATAGGATTATAATATCTATTTTATACCCGCGAATATTTTATTTGGCGTTGGATATGCTTCTCGAAGATAAGGCAAGCCAAGTTTAAATAAGCGTAATTCTGGATGATGCCCTGTTATATTATCTATTATATCAATTCCCGATAATAATTTCAAGTTAATTGAAATATCGATTAAAGATTTAAGACTATCTAATTCCATGTTTAATTTTTCATATAATTGTTTGTTATTCATTCTATTGAAAAGCAAATAGTTATTCAGGGTGCTATTATTTGTTTTAAGTTCTCCAGGAATGGTGTTAATCTGATTTAAATAATCATCTACAATCAATTTTCTTTTCCAAAGATTAATTTGTTTATTAATATCATCATAATTTATATTATAGTTATCATTGTTCTCTTTTAAAAGAAAGAAATCGCGAATAACAACAGCAAGTTTTTTTCGTAAATCCCTGGAAAAAACATCAACACTATTTGTATCTAAATAAATTGGCCTTAGACTCATGTGTTCCAGAATTTGTTTGGTTTTTATAATTCCTTCCTTGTGAATAACAAGGCTATCATTGATCCAATCTCCGAAATAGTTTTGTTCTCTATCTAAAATAGGATCTAAGAAAAGTGTTCCAAATTGTTTGTAAATATAAAATAAATTTCTGGTTAGATTATTAAATGAATTAGCTTTTACAACAATATCTTTATGAGACATATATGAATCAACAAAATTTCTTGCCAACAGATTACTTTTTTTATTTCTAATAATTTTTTTATGCCTGGATCTTATATTTTCGATTTCATTAATTGATACCGACCGATTAACAATATCATCAATTCTTATAATGAAATATCCAGAATCAGTAACTATTATATCAGAAATATCCCCTGGAGGAAGTTTAAATATTATATCACTAATTGGTTGAATTAGCTGACCTATATTGGTAAAGGGTGTTTGTTTAACTAAAATATAATTGTTCAGATATTTTATTTGGGATAATTGATTAAAACTTACACCATTCATCAAAGAATCCTGGCATTTTGATATAATATCAAAATCTTGACTATATAGAAATGTTATTTTTACTTTTTTTCTTGAGTTTATAATTGACTCTAGTATTTCCTTATTAGTCACAATTAGTTTTTTATCAACTTCAATTTCAAAAATCTTTTCTATGATTAATTCTTGCTTTAATAGCTTCAATCGTGGATCATCATCTTTAATAAAATACTGTTTATTTTTTGTTAATTCTTGTGCGAGTACGATCTCATTAATCATTGCTTCTAAATAGAATAGTTTAGGATCATTCTTCGGTTTCAAATTTGACGGACCAAAACTATAGCTATTAGTAAATTGTTCAAGAGTAATGTTAGTATCTCCGACAGTTGCAAGCATGGAAGAATTATAAGTCTGGTAATTCATGTTATATGAAACAAATACCAGTATAATAAATAAAATAAATATTAACTGTAATTGGATTGATTTCAACATAAATCTAAAATATGATTATAATATATTTGCTACTTTAGATTTATAAAATAATTGCTTACAATAAATTCTCCATTAAGAAAAAGAGTAATTATATAAGGGCCAGTGCTGAATTCAGAAGTGTCAATTTGATGTGTGATTAAAGTTTTATCATTTTTTTCTTTTCTTTCTTTAAAAACTAATTCACCCAATATATTATAAATATTTAAATCCATATAATTGGTTTTTGCCTTCCATCCACTCCAGTAGTCCAATCTATAGGTAATATTTAATGTTTTATTAGTTGGATTAGGATAAACCTTGATCTCATAATCATTAATGGGAGAATGTTGGTTTAAAGTAACATCTAAATTACCATTAGAAATCTGATTAATAATAGAATCTGGGATGCTATAATAAAATGGGTAAAATATAGACCATGATTCATGAAAATATTTTGCCCCCGATTCTGATACAGTAAGAAGATCACCATCTTGGTTAAAACTCAAATCTTCTGCTCCCGATGGGATGTTAAACACAGTATCAATTACTGGTTCATTTACTTCGGATAATCCACTTACTAAGCATCTATAGATTTTCCCATAATTATTCCCACCATTACTTTGACTGATATATAAATAATTTTTACCTTCAATATATCTCCATGCGACACCTTGCGTACGGCGAGGTAACATATATATAGCAGGGTTTTCTCCATTGAGAACTGTACCAGAAGAATCGATTGGATAACCAAGAAGATAAGGAATACTTTGGACAGACGTTCTATACTCACCTACCCATAAAGTATCACTGTAATATGTTATGAATGATGACTGGCAATCCACCGAGTATAAATCTTCAGGAGCAGAAAATAAATCTACATATTTTCCGCTATCATTTTGATAAGTTGGGATCTCATAGGCTTCAATCTTATATATAGAAGCAACATAAATCTTATTGTTTTTAAATGCAATTCCACCATTATGTGCATTTTTCAAATAACCATTTAATCTGAAACATCTTCTTACATTGTAACTGTCTGAAGGGTCCAGTTCTACAATTATCGATTTTTTTTGCCCAGTTACACCACTCTGGGTTTTGTTATATAATGAAATATAGACCATTCCAGATGATTGAGAATCAAACTGATCATCTTCAAAAGAATTCGTAACACCTTGCGGAATAAAATCATCATTCTGATAAGGTACAAATACCGCATCATTTACTTTGGTAGGGTTAAAAAAGATTCGCTGATCTACATTATCAATACTTGATCCAACTTCGTAATCATGATAATTTGGAATCCCAAAATAAGGGCTACCATCAAATGGGATTTTCGCTGTATTGTATTGACTTTCAAAAAAATAATTTTTGATATTTAATGAGTATACTTCTCCTCTCATTCCAGAATATGGCAATATATTATTATCACCAATAGTTACAGCTGAATTGTAATAAGTATACCCTATAGTTTCAGTATTATAAATTTGATTAACCATCAACCGATTATTTATATATAACCCTACACGAATTGAATCCGTGAATACTTTGGAAAACCAATTTATATGATACCACTCAAATAGTTCGAATGGATACTCTGCAACAGTTTCATAATTAATACCATTGAGCTTATGAATCAATATTATTCCTTCTTCAATAAATCTAATTTCAATACCATTTTGATTATTTGTAATCCAACTTAATACCTCTCCAGTATTATCAAATTGTTTTACCCAGACTTCACCTGATAAAATATGTGATCCAAAAAATGCCTGGCTGATTGAATCAGCGCTAATAATAGAACTAGAATCATTTGGGAAATATGCTGTCTTCCGGCTTGAATATCCCCAACTGTCTTCATGACCTCTAGCGAGCTCTTCTATTTCATCAACTCTAGTCGAAATATCAACATTATTGGTTATAAAATTATTCTGAATAGGATTACCATTATCATAGTCTGCATTAAATCTAAAGATTATTGATTGCTGTGCAATTACCAGATTAAAAATGAAAATAAAATAAAATCTAAATATTTTAGATAAGCAATTTCCCATACACTAGTTATTTTTATTTTTTGATATCACAGGGAAAATCCAATAGAAAATCGATGGACCATTTGAAGTATCCCCCAATCCGAGTATGAGTAATCTAAATCAAATGGAAGAAAAATATTTTTACTAGATTTTATGCCAATGCCGAAAGTAGCCCCTGCAACAGTTTCAGTATTAAATAATGAATGGTATCCTGTTCTTAAAGCAATTATATCAAGAATAGTACATTCAAATCCAAGATTAATACTTTCAGAATCATTTGTTGGGTGTAACAAGTCCATCAATAATAAAATTGAGCTTTTCGATGAAAAAACCTTAGAATATGAAAGCCCAGATCGGATTATTAGAGGTAGCGGAAAGGATTCAGTTTTGAGGAGTACATTTAATTTATCATTTGAATAATTTAATTGATCTGCATCGTATGCACGTGTCAGATCACGACCATTTAATCTCATTTCAGAACCAAAATTAGATATACTACTACCAAGTACTAGACCATCATACTTTGTTTTATAATGGATACCAACATCCAAGGCATATCCATCTGCTATCTCATGCCAAATTTCCTGCCTTATATATTTCCAGGTAAATCCGAAAGAAAATCTTTTTCCTAACTTTCCTGAATATGTAGTACCTAAGGAAAAATCTGATGCTGCATAATATTCCCCTGTACCTTCTGGTTGTGTAATTGTTCTAACTTTTTGATCCTGAACATAATTTAAATAGGTAAAATAAATTCCTAATGTATGATTAACCTTTATTGGTACTGCTAAACTAACATTCTCAAAATCTGTACTAGCTAACCAATCCGCATGATTGAAAGAAATCTGAAGACCATCTACCCAAGAAAGACCAGCTGGATTCCAAAACATCGTTGTTGGATCATCAGAAACAGCTGTATAAGCATTCCCCAGTGCGGTGGCTCTTGCTCCAACACCTATTTCTAAAAATGCAGAGGAAGAAGATCCGCGATTATAAATTTCGCTTGAATAATTTAAATCCAAAAAATCTTCTTCCCCGGACTGTGCAAACAAGAAGCAAATTATAGAACAAACAAGGAATATCTTTTTCAAACAATATAATAAATACATAGTATTATTTTATTAATGCAAATTTTCCAATTTTCATACCAATGCCTGGTGCTTCAACATGATATATATACACACCATAAGAAACAGTTAAACCATCATCAGTGATCAAATCCCATGATTGAGCTCCATTCTGGACTATGGATTGACGGTTGATTGTTTTTATATGCTTTCCACTCATTGAAAATATTTTTATTGTACACTCTCTTGGCAGATTAACAAAATCAATCCTTCTCTCACCTCGACCAGAAGAATAATATAGAGGTTTTTCCCAAGATGCAGTAACAACATAAGGGTCTGGAACCACATAAATATTATCCATATTTGATTTAGCAACATCATTACTAGAATATGTACTGGTAGTTTTGAATTCATATGTGTCTGATGATCCAAAAGGTTTAGATATAATTAACTTAAAAATGTCACCTGGACTAGGTTCTGCTGTTAAAAGTGTATCCATAGTGATTTTCCAGCAGGATTTATAATTGAAACCTTGAACATCAAAAAGGATTACAATCTCATCCCCACCATTAAGAACACTATCTATATTAACTCGTTCATTTAAAGAAAACTTAAATTTTTCATTTATAGTTGTATTCCATACTTGGAAATTGACGGGTGCCCTGAGAAAGGCAAGAGGATTATATGCAGTATCTGCACCAAACTCCAAAACTCGAATTTCAAAATCTTCAGGTATTGCCCTCGCTCTGGGAGCATTGTCAAGCTCTACATATGCTTCAATAGTTTCCATACCATTTCCCCATTTCCAAGCGTAATACTTAGGCGCAGGAAAAGTATCATTAACCAGATCAAAGTGCAGACCTTCAAAAGTTCTCATTTTTAGATAATTTTCATCATAATCTTCAGATTCATAAACAATATCATTATCTGTTATATTTTTTATAGATATACTTTTAGTCAATTTTGAAACAGTTGTATCAGTAAATGTTATATGATATATTTTATTTTCTTTTAAATCATCGGGGTTTAAAACATTAACATTCACAATACCTGTTGCTAACCCACTGTGATCAACGTTTCCTATTGCCCCTGGTGTATAACCCGCACTGGGTGCATTCGGGACAACTGTAGCACAGTTTCGACCCATAGAGACCACTTCACCAAGAAGATTAGTTTGAATGTTTTTTTCACACTCACTAGGAGATATTATAGATAGTTGGTTTTTATCAGATAAACCACGATTAAAAAAATCAGTATCATATCCTTTATCATATGAACAGACTGCATAATAATATGTCCTTCCATTCTCAACGTTTTCATCTACAAAGTAATACTGTAATCCAGTATCATTTCCTATATTGAAATGCGCTCCAGTCTCCCCTACAGGTATAGGATGTGGGCCATTTAAACCATTTTTTATATCAAATTGAGCAATTGGCTCCCAAAAAATTGGATTACCATATGAATCTGTTATTGTTTTTATAGTATTAAATGAAGGATCAGTCGCTCTATATACCAGATATCCTTCAAAATCTCTTCCATAAATAGGGTCGATGGATCTCTCTGCATTACTATCCCACTTCAATACAACACGCTTATTTTGCGATACTGCTGTAACTACCGGCAACCTAGGAGGTTTAGCAAAGCTATAATCAGCATCATAAATTTTTTGCATAGTCTTTTTATTGCGAATAATATCATCAAAATCATTTCCAAATAAGCAGGTTATGGCAAATTTTCTTGTAGAATTTATTGGCATCGAAAAGTATCCAGAACCATAGGTAAATGCCAGGTTCGTTGGCAATGCACCAGCAAATACACTTGGTGTCATCTCATTCCAGGTTCTTTCATCATCACTACTATTACCAGCAGGCCTTAATAAAAAGCTGGTTAAACCAATCTGATCAGATTCATCATTATCTGTCTTTCCAAAGTTTGGTTCACCATGATCTGGCAAACCATTAGCTTCGGTTCCATCAAGGTCAGGTCCAGGATATCCTTCCTGATCCGGACTAATTCCATCTGAACCAGTATCATCCCAAACTTCTTCTCCTTCATCCCATAAATCATTTGAATTTTTGTCTTCAAATGCACGCCAATCTCCATCCTCATCTCCAGACCAATGTAATTTTGATTCTCCAAAATTGCCAATTGGTCCAAATATCAGTTCGCCACGATCATTATCCTGCCTTTCATCAATTAATCCATCCTGATCATCATCATATCCATTTAAAGGATTTCCAGGACTTTCTAAAAATGCATAACCAAAATAGCCTACTCCAGGCCTACCCTGATTATCAATTCCATCTAAATCCCAACAATAAGTAATATCTTCATCTGTATCAAATTCTGCATCATCATCTACTGAGTCTCCCTGACCTCCAACTGCAGGGTCGACGTACATTCCAAAAACAACATCCTCCAAAATTTTATTGCTTACATTTTTAATATCATACCTAACAATAAGAATATCTTCAGCCTGTACTTGCACCCACTGGTATCCTCTTACTCCAACCTGGAGTCCTAAACCTCTCCGACCTAGAGGAAAACCTGTGGAGTCAATTGAACTATTTATAAATGGGTAATAACCAAATTCATCATTATATCTATCATCCATAACATAATAGCTCTCCTGGTCAGCTCGTGTATAAGCACCAAATTCACCATTCCAAAGCCCATCCCTGGACCCTGCAAGTCCAGGATAATCATGTGGCCAAGAATCCGGCCAAGTCTCATGCTTATGACTCATAGCTGGATATTCGTCTTTATTATTTGACCCTGTATTAAAATATCCAGGTAACGGTTCCCAACCATATGTATGGGTTTCATCTGGCGAAATATCAAATGAACTAGCATTTGTATAATTCTCTGATATAATATGTATAATGTTTCCACTAGTATCAGTAACCTCTGCACCGGCCATCATAATAAACTCATAACCATACCAAGTTCCCGATCCTTTTGGCCATTCCATTTTCGGTGGTTCATAACGACTACCTAAATTCCCAAAGTTAGAAAATCTAGTATAAACAAGATTACCATCATGAATACCAGTTCGCCTAAAAATGGCATTGGACCCATCTTGAGCATCTAAAATGCCAATCGTCAACATTAATAATCTAAAAGAAAAATTAATAAACTGTATTATTCGCATAATTAAAAATTTGTTTTAAAACCGATTATAATCCTGCGAGGTTCTGAGAAAAAATTTGGTCTTAAATTAATTTCATGAAACGTAAGGTTTGGGTTCTGAGATAATAAAACTCGTTCTGTTTCCGTACGATATGGTTCATCAGCATTACCAGTGCTGGTATAGACAGTTTTTTGATTTAATCGATCAAAAAGATTAAATACTTTTATAAATGCCCTGAACTTATAAGATGAAATATTTATGGTTTTAAAAGTATTAAGATCCACAGTATACACAGTAGGTTTGTTATCACTATTTTCAAACTGTGTGGTTAGTTCACTGCCAGGATTTGTAGGTGTATAAGGCTGACCAGTTGACATTCTACCAATGAAACTCAGATTCCATTTCCCTGGGTCCCCGAATGTAATACTACTATTTAGTGTATGTCTTTGATCCCAATCAAGAGGCACAACCTGTTTTTCACTTTCCTTGGGGGGTGTTGTCTGAAAATCAACAAAGACAGCATTTGGATCAGATGCATTGCCTTTAGCAATCTGGTAAGTATAATCAAACTTCCAAGAAATAACGCCAGTATTCTTTCCAATTAAAGAAGTGGCAATGCCTCTAACATTACCATAGTCTCGATTAATATACCTTGCATATACTTTTTCATCAGAAGTATTAATTATCTCCTGACTGAGCAAGTCTCTTATTGTCTTATTATAGACTGCAATATCCATTGATATTGTCTTATTTATTTGCTGTTGGAGCCCTAATTCAAATGTAATAGTCTTCTCTGGTTTAAGATTTGCATTTCCCATAACAGTCTGAAGCCCCCCTAATTCAACTTCAAACTCAGAATTATTGAATACAAATTCAAAGCGAGGTATTTGGAAAAAATGTCCATATGATACATGAACTACACCCCGATCAGAATAATTATATGCCATTCCGAACCTTGGACTAATCTGCATGATGGTTTTAGACGGATCCAAGTCAGTATCCAGCCTTATACCATCATTTGGTTTTGTTGTTGCTCTAGGATTAGATGGAACATATGATTTTGCGTCCCAATAATCATACCTTAATCCTGCATTTACTATCAGTTCATCAGATTCAATCTTATTTTGGATATAAAAAGATATTTCTATTGGTGATTTAATATATCTATTGTTGCCACTAGTATTTTCTTGAGGAATAGATAATATAGGTAATGCAGTTACAGGCCCCTTTGTTATCGTTGTCATAGAATAATAATCTAAATTATGTGCTATATAATCAAATCCAACTTTTACCTGATTGGATTGGTTAATTTGTCCAGTAATATCAAACTTAAAATTATTTGAACTATTCCGAATCTTATTACGTGAGTTGCTCGTACCACCAAATGAAAACCCATTTGACGAAAAAGGGCTACCTTGGTATTTAATATTCAGCTCATCTTCATATAAAAATCTTTTTGACTCCTTTGTAAAAGTAGAAAAACTCAAAGTATAAAATAATTTGTCAGACAACATATGATTGAAACTAAATATCTGGTTTATATCTGTCTGGTATCTAGTAGGTACACCATCTGGAGCATATCTTCTGTAATTACTATATGATTTACCTTTATTATTATTATAAATCAAAGAATATGAAAATTTAAGTTTTTTTAATGGATATAAAGTTATTTTTGAGAAAAATGAGTTAGTTTTTTTAGTATTTAACGGGACAAAAGATTCATCTCCTGTCTCAAGAGAATCAGGGATTTTTATACCTGATAAACGTTCTTGCTCTGTCATATCGATTTGAGCCTTTTGAATATATTGTTGAATCGGAACTGTATCATCTATATCAAATCTATTTTGTCCAAATAACCACCCACTAGAATTGTATGCTCTTGCAGAAACTAAAAAAGATCCTCTATTAGTAAATAATAAAGGACCATGAAATTCTAAATTATTATCTGTTTCATTTAAACCTTTTTCTTCTATATTGATGAAAGTATCGCTGTTATTACTAAAATGATCACCTATGCTCAGGGAATAGCTACCCCCAAAATTCTGAGGTCCATCTTTGGTAACAATATTTACTACACCAGATTGGGCTTTCCCATATTCGGCATTAAATGCACCACTTATAACTTGTAATTCCTGTATCCAATTATTTTGCATCCCTACTGAACTACCTCCACTGAATTGATCAGAAACCATGACTCCATCAATTAAATATGCTATTTCACCATGCCTACCTCCCCTAAGATGAAAATTTCCATCAGCATCTTTCACTACTCCAGCCTGTAGTTCAATTATATCTTCAACTTCCTGGACTGGCATTAAATCAATTTCTTCAGCTGAAGTAAATGATGCTGAACTAGTCCTATCTTTCTCAATTAGTGGTCTTTCAGCAATAACAGTAATCTCACTTCCTTCTATTATTTCCGTTTTCATATTAATATTTCTTATCGTTGAACGATCAATTGAAACAAGGATATTCGTTATATTTACCGTTGAATATCCAATGAAAGATGCTTGAAGGGTGTAGCTTCCAGGAGGAACATTGATAATAAAATAATTACCATTAATATCACTTACAGTACCCAATGATGTATTTTTCAGATAAACATTGGCACCAATTATTGGGTTATTTGCTTCAGAATCAAATACCCTTCCTTTTATTTTACCCGTGGTACCTGAAAATGTAATATTTACGATAAGTAAAAATAGAATAGGGTATTTATATTTGAACATTATCCGATATTATGTTGTTTTGAGTATTCAGACCACTCAATTTTGACTAAGGCTTCTTTAATATAGCCCAGAATTTTGAATAATATACCCCTACCAGCAAAGAGGTGGAGATAGTTAAATATCAACACCTCTCAGTGGCAATTGGAATTTTGTGAGACTTTATTTGATTAATAGCATTTTCTTTGTTGATGAAAATCCATCTGCTTCAAGTCTGTAAAAATACATACCTGTTGAAACAGAGACTCCATTAATATCTGTACCATTCCATTGAACACGATACAGTCCTGCTGTCGTCTCTTTATTTACCAACGTATTTATTTTTTGTCCCATAACATTATATATTTCTAATCGAATATCAGAAGTAACTGGGACGGTAAATTCAATACTGGTATGCGGATTAAACGGATTAGGATAATTTTGCTTCAGATTAAAAACCTTAGGTAAGGATGCAAAATCATTATTCAAACCAAGTAGATTGAATGACCCGTCTATCGTAGTTCCAGGAGAAAATTGTACATTATTAACTCTTAAGTGTTGCCTGAAAGGGTCAACAGAAGTTGTATCACCATCGGGGTTCCTTGTAACAGAGTTATTATTATTTACAGTATCACCAATCTCAACTCTCATCTCAAAATTAATATTCATGGTAGCATCGGTCTTAGGAGGCCCACGAAGGTACTTGGAACCATAGGCGACATAGGTATCATACATGCCACCTGGTGCTTGTAGCACAACATATTCACCACCATTTGCTATACCATTACCAATAGTATCAGCTGCAAGAACTGAAGATTGATAAATATCGGAATTATACCCTGCAACGTTTTCATTATCACCATGATTAACTGCTCCAAAAATAACGACTAATTGACCAGGTGCAATTTTGTAACCTTCAGGAAAGGTATAATTTACCCTTTCATCATCCCCTAGCATCCAACCAGTCATATCAACAGTATCAGAGCTCATATTTACAAGCTCAACAAATTCATCATGCACTGCGTTTCGAATACCATCAGCATTTGCATCACCAATAATGGGATCACTATCTGGATCAGCATTTATTTCATTAAAAATAATTGAGTGAGGTTTTTGAAAAGCTGGTACAAAGTATACTTTTAGACTAACTGTACCGCTAATTAAGAGTGTTGACGGGTTGACAAATGTCTCTACACCATTCAACTCCCAATGATCGAAAACATACATAGGATCTGCAACAGCAGTAACACTAACTGTTGATCCTATGCTAAACAATGTGGTTGAATCTGGTGAAATAGAAAATGTTCCTGAACCGGCCTCAACAGACACTGACACTGGAAATGCAAGCGTTGGATTACCAATATTAGTTGCATTTGGAGAGAATGCTACATCCGTTGAATCACCACTCACAAGAATATGTTCTTTAAACATTGATTCTGGATCAGCATCATACTCTCTGGTGATTGAATTATTTCTATTTGCAGGAGCATTGGTAGAATCCTTAAACTCAAAATCAATACCTGATACAGCATCGCTTGTTGGCGGTCCAGCCCCATACTTAGATCCGTAGGCAAAATACATATCATGGTTACCTGCTGCAGACTGTATGATCATATAATCACCACCATTCGCTAATCCATTTCCAATGCTGTCTCCAGTTGCAAATACTCTTGTCGTTAGAGAATCCGATGTCCAGCCTGGTACGTTCACTAAACTGTCACCTCCTCCTCCAAAAATAGTTACAAATTCATAAGGGTTAAGAGTATAACCATCAGGAAATTGCCAATCAATTCTCTCGTCATCCCCGACCTTCCATCCTGTCATATCTATTGGACCATCAGATATATTTAAGATTTCAACAAATTCATCATGTTGTGCTTGTCTAACTCCATCACCGTTTGCATCGCCTTCAACAACAGTTGTTGTAGCTTCATTATCAGTAGCAGGATCCACAAGTACTTCATTTACCATCAACTTTCTATCATACACAACATCAACCCAAGCTGGATCAGCCAAGCCCAAAGTGTCTGGATCGCCCAGGACACAATCAAAACCGTTTCCTGTTGCATCCGCAGTAGCATCTCCAGAACCTTCATCAAAGTGATAAAGTGCCAAGGTGTAAGCATCAGTCTCATGCGGACTTGTATGCGGAGTAAAATCTGTTGTGTATCTAGCCACAGCTGAAATTCTAACTTCGTCAATTTGTCCTCTAAAAGTCTCATACCGACTGTAAAGCAAATTTTGTGAGCCTGATCCAATGACGATTGCCTGCGGACCACCTTCAACTGCAGGAGATGTTTCACCTGTAGGGACGCCGTCTGGTTGTATGTCTGATTGTAACACACCATTAACAAATATTCTCATACTGTCTTGTGTATTCCAACAATAAGCTACGTGTGTCCAGCGCGGTTGCCAAATTTCCTGGTCTGTGTATATTGCAGTAGTGTTTGTACCATCCTGTATAAATCCTTGGATTGCTCCCTGGTCCCTTTTCCAGCAAAGGCCCATATCTCCAGCATTGTTACCAGATATATTTTTGCTAAATAACCATGTATAGTCAGGATCATGGGTATCATATTTTAGGATTGAATCTGGACGGAACCACATTTCAACTGTTCCCTCATTTAATGTAGCGGGCCACATAAGACCGCCTGTATCTGCTATAATAAAATCATGTTCCAGATAATTAAAATGTAGAGCTTTATTCCATTGAGCACTGGCAAATGAAAAAATGCTTAAAAACAATATTGACATTAAAATTGAAGTGTTATTTTGTTTGATTTTCATGTGTACAACTCCTTCTTGTTAATTGCTTGGTAAGAGAATTGGTATATTGTAATTTTCATACGAACATAATATAACTGTACAGATTTTCGAATGAACATAATTGAAAGTCAAGCTATATATTTGCATATTAAATCAAAATTTCTGTAATCTTTTTGCAGTAAAAAAACATAACTTAATGTAAAATAATTTTTCATCAAAAAAACACATAGTAATGAATACCATGATTCTAAGGAAAAGACAAGAAGAAATACTACAAATTATTAATAATAAAAAAAGTATTAAGGTTGATGATCTGTCTAGAAAATTCAATGTAACAGAGCAATCAATAAGAAGAGATCTAAATGAGATTTGTTCAAGAGGGTTGGCAACAAGAATTCATGGGGGTGCAAGAATTATTAATTCTATATCAAACCTTGCATATGAAAAAAGAAGGCTTGTATCATCAGAAGCAAAAGAAATTATCGGGAAAACAGCGGCAGGATTAATACCGAATAATTGCTCACTAATGTTAAATATCGGTACCACAACTGAAAATGTAGCAAGGTCTCTATATTCTCATAAAAATTTGATCGTCATTTCAAATAATGTAAATATTACTAATGCTCTTATTGGCTCTGAATCCAAGGAATTAATATTGGCGGGCGGTGTTATTAGGCAATCTGATGGTGCTATAATAGGCGAGAGCACGGTCGAGTTTATTTCACAGTTTAAATCTGATTTTGCAATTATCGGTGCATCTGCAATAGATAAAGATGGTAGTATTCTTGATTATGATTCTCGAGAGGTATCAGTAGCTCGATCTATCTTAAATAATTCCAGGAAAAAAATATTAGTATGTGATAATTCAAAGTTTGAAAAGACAGCTCCGCACAGGATCTGTGAAATAGGTGAAATTGACATTTTTATTACAGATTTAAACCCTCCAACAACATTCAGAGAGATTGCTGAAAAAAATAATTCCAAAATTATAATTGCATCGGAGAACAATAATTATCAATTAAATTAATCCAATCTATAATAAAATAATTGCTCTAAGCCTTTGGTCTAATTTTCCAAGTGAGACTCAACAAAATAATTCCTGCAATATTTGCCCCAAGTATGCAGAAAATCACATAATTCCATCCCGTCTCTATTCCATAAAGATTCCCATAATGGTCAACTATCCAACCAAAACCTTTTGCTTGCGAAGAACGTCCAAGATATCCGAATAGACCAATAAAACCAGCAGCTGTTCCGACAGCCTTTTTTGATGTCAAATCAATTCCCGCCACCCCTAAGAGCATTACAGGAGGATAAATAAATAAGCCGACTATAACCAACATAGCCATATCAAAATCCAAGTTACCTGGCGGGTTCAAATAGATTCCAGTAAAAGCAAAGAAAATCGGAATTATACAGATAAGACTAACCATTCCACGACGTCCACTTAACCGATCTGAAAGCCAACCCATTATGAGAGTTGATGGAATACCCGCAAATTCAATAAGTAAAATAGCAAAACCACCATCTTGTAGAGTAGCTCCCTTAATTTCTCTGAGATACATAGGCCCCCAATCCAACATACTGTAGCGGATGATATAAACAAAAAAATTTGCAAATGCTACAATCCACAAATACTTATTTCTTAAAATATTATCTATAAATAATTCGCGGGTTGTAAGCTCATGCTCATGATTTTCTTGAATTTTCTCAGTTTCTATAAAATCAGCCTTATATTCTTCAATAGGGGGTAAACCTACAGATTGCGGTGTATCTCGCAGCCGCCAGAATAAATAAAAAGAGCCTAATAAAGCAATAGCTCCAGGGAAATAGAATGCAGCATGCCAACCATATTTTGACGCGGCATAGGCTGCCATTACTCCAGCTAATCCTCCGCCAATATTATGGGAGATATTCCAAACTGCGAACATAGAGCCACGCTCCTTTAAACTGTACCAATGCCCAAGAGATCTTCCACAGGGGGGCCATCCCATTCCTTGGACAAAACCATTCAGGGTCCAAAGTAACAAGTGTACCCAATAAATTTCCATACTTCCAAAAATAAAATTCACAATACCAGTAAGGAATAAACCAGTGGCCATGAATTTCCTAGGATTAGCTCTATCAGATAGTGACCCCATAAAAAATTTCCCGAGGCCGTAAGCGATAGAAGAAATCGCCAGAATATTGCCGATCATATTGTGGTCATATGAAAGAACTGTCCCAACATCTTTCGCTACTGTAGAAAGATTGTTTCTAACAAGATAGAACATTGCATAACCTAAAAAGGTTGATTCCATAGTGCTCCACCTATAGCGCTTATATGTTTTATCAATCATATTATCAGGTAAACGATCAATATGATATGCTGGGGAATAGAATTTTTTTATCCTTTCTATCATGATTTACACCTGCTTTGTATAAAAGTTAAAACCTAATAATATATTCAGGTTAATTATCTTCACTATAGTCTCGAGTTTTATTGAGTCTTTTACCATACATTTTCGAAGATATAGCGGGAAATTCTGGATCAGGAATATCATTGACACGCACGACCAACCAATTATTACGTTTTGCATAATCAGCAATACTCTCTTTTTGATCGGGTGCTATATGTTCATCAGGATTTACAATCAATTTTAATCCTTTACTATATTCTATCATTTCTTTATCTCCCCTACTGTTTCCAGCCACGAAAAGAGGAACGTCCTGAATAAAAGTTGCAATAGCTTCTTTCTTCCCGTGATCTTGAGGAACAGGGTGTACAATTTCATCAGTTATTATACCATCCTTTATTACAGATTTAACTCCAATGATATTGGTGATGGGAATTTGAAATACTTTTGAAAGAAATTTTTGATACATGCCTTCTGGTGATGCAGTAACTATCCATATTTCAAAATTTTCACTTTTTAAAATATTTATCAGTTCCTGTATTGGCTTAAAAATTTTGTCAGTATAATAATTATTAAAACATTCTTCTCCCATATTACGATATTCCTGTAAGCTGATTCCAGATACAAGTCGAATCCTATTTTGGACATATGGGAGTGATACATTTGATTGAGACTTTAATGAATCGATTATTATAGGTTTATAATCGGGACGTTTTGATGCCCACTGATACATACATTCATCCGCGAGATAGTGAGGTGTTTGCCCCAATACTGTACCATCACCATCAAATACTGCAATTTTTCTACCTTTTTCATTCTTACTACCAGCTATAAAATGATTTAGCTGCTTATTATCTTCAACGGTTAACCCATCTATATTGATTTTATTTTCACACGAATTCAAAATAATGATATTCATATTAATTATAAATATCATTAGTGATTGGAATAATATATTATTCAGGTTTATTATTCCAACTAATGATTTTTCATCCCTACTATTATTGTATTTATAGTTCACTATCCCTCCTTTTTATATTATAAACATAGATTTCGTGAATTTCCCTGTCATATCCAGGGTAAAATCCTTGAGGCACACCTTGTATTATACGGCTACCTCTATTCATAAGAATAGACAATTTTGTTACATCAGGAGATAAACAGAGTCCTTCTACTTCTCCTGCTTTAGTAAATTCATCCAATAATTTTTCAGATACTAGATTTGTTTCTTCACCTTCACTTTGAGCATAACTAGGAATTGTGATTGAGTAAAGATTATCATGTTCATCTTTATCAGCATCACCATCATCTGCAGTCAAAAAAATTTGATCCTGATAAACCATAATTCCTTGAATTTTAACAGGAGTTGGCACAATTTTTAAACGTCCACTATACTCTCCTGAATGCAAGTTATATTTGTATAAGTATTGACCATTGACCCAGTCTGCCAGCCAAATTGTATGTTTCTTTTCATCTACAGCTATTCCGCATACTTCTACCTGTCCAGAACTAGGGTTCCACGGAATTGATCTTTTATATTTTAAATCATCTATATTATATATAACTATCTGGATATTTTCTCCTCTTCCGTTAATAAAGTTTTCTACCCCCGCAAATATCTCGTCTTTATAAATTGTAATATCTCCAAGATGATTGGCTTCCCCAGATAATTTTTTAAATGGAGTAATATTTTTATTTAACAATTCTCCATTTAATGTATAACGATATAGCGCCTTACTATCACTTACTATATAATATTTCCCATCGGTTGCTACACCTTGTCTTCCATCTACTTCAATAATTGACTCTAGGTTATATTCGAATAAAGCGTTAGGATTACTTTTTTTCTTTGATATACAAGATACAAAATAAAAAATAATTAGATAACAACAGACTGATGCTCGAGAATAAAATTGGACCCAAAAACTACACATTTTTATTCTTTTAAAAATTCAAGCCAAAGATCTGGGTAGTCTGTAATTATATTATCAACCTTTAGATCCCTTAAACGTATCATCTCTTTCCTATCATCTACCTTTCCCCAGACATGTACTTCTTTGCCTGACTTATGTGCTTTTTCTACAAATTCCTTAGTTACTATTTTATTCTTAACGCTTAACAAATCAACATTGGCATTAAATACATCAACATTTTCGGGCACTTTTGAAAAGACATATCCAACAATAAAATTTGGGTTCATTTTTCTAACTCTATCTATTGCATCAAAATCAAAAGATGTAACAATACATTTTTCAACAAAGTCTTTATTCTCTAAGACCTCAACAACATGCTCTGTGAGGTCATTTTGATGTCCATTCATTTTAATTTCAACATTTAATAACATCCTACCATTAACGCTATCAATAATGTCCGTAAACAAAGGAATAGGCTCACCTTTATAGGCCTGACTTTTCCATAAACCCACATCAAAACCTTTAATACTGTCATAAGGTAAATCCCACACATTTTTGTCTTCACCTGCAGTACGTTCGTATGTTTTATCATGGTAAAGAATTAAAATACCGTCAGAGGTTTCTTGAACATCCAACTCTGAATAATGGGCACCCATCTCAATCGCCAGTAAATAAGCAGACATAGTATTCTCCGGGGCTTGACCAGAAGACCCCCTGTGTGCTGTTATTAATATTTCATGTTTGCTACAGGAAGAAAGTAAGATTAAAGTTATAAATAATATTTTATTGCAAGCGTTCATAATTCCCCTTTATCTATATTAAATGGATATTTCTATATCACATATCTTATAAGATAATAAACTAAAAGATAAAATCAATTCGTATAATTTTATCATATTAATGATTTTTATACATATTCTATTATTAGTCGTTGATAACAAAAATTACTATATTTTCATATGAACATTATAATTATATTTTTATTTTCATATGAACATTACTGAAAAATTTTCAATATCATTTTTTTTTTAAAAGATTGAAATAGTAATTTGGTCTACAGGTTAAATCTAAAAATTCTAGTGCCATTACAGTTTGACAGATAAGATCTAGGTTCCATTGCAATCATATATGTCAGCCTTAGAACCAAATAGAATTATATCATCTTTAATAATTACGGCCCTAGTAAGTTTTTTAAATAATATGGCTGGGTGCTATTCAAAGTCACCTCAACCAACATACAGTTGTCTTAATACTCTGAGTTGGTACAATAGCACCCGCCTTCTATTAAAAAAAGCAATTGAATTGCTACAAATAAAACATCTTATTAGTACCCAAAATATAACGAAGGTCATAAAAAACTCTGTGGTGAGAGTGTTTATATTCGCTCTTTTTCCCAATCTTTTGATTGGCCAGGGGGCAATAGTATTTAGGTATAATTCCGATCCAGCCTGTTATGAATCGGTAACAGATGTTGAATCATTTAATATAACTGTAGAAGAAAGTACTGATTCTACAGAATTAGACGCTCGTGGGATTGGCGGATGGGGTTTTTCAAAAAGATTTACAACATTGTTTAATCATGATTCATCCTTGATAGAATCTACGTCAGATCTTATCATTACTTTTTCCGGATCACATGCAATTTCTGGAGAAATATGGTTCAAAACAAACCACCCTGATGGTGGTTTGTTAAGCTGGATAGATTCCACCAGAGCTTCTGGCGTTAGTCTATATCTACAGGATAGTATTGTTACACTAAATTTTAAATTCAGAAATGAACACTTTATTATATCAGATAATAATAAAATCAATTTGAGGGAATGGACTCTTCTAAATTGGTTTTGCAGAGCGAGCGAAGATTCTATACATCTTGGAATAATAAAAGATGGTTTGCTATCAAAGTATGATTCATGGAATATTTCTATACCGCCAATTTTTTCTTCCTATATATCCAAGGTAAGATTGGGTAAAATCAATGGGGAGCCTTCCTTTAATGGAGAATTACACGCCGCTAACATTAAAAATTATTTTTTAAATGGTGAATACTCATCGGCTTCACCACCATTTGATGGAAGTGGATACTTTGGAATACCTAATTATCTCGATAACCATCTTGGAATATATTTAGATAATATTGATGAAAGAGTCACCGAAAGTCCGACTCCAGTAGAAATAATAGCTTTTGTCCCTTATCAAAATGACGATTACGTACCACAAGGATTGACAAATTCCTATGAAGACGAATTTTATAGTGATTCCGTAGGATATATTTACATTTCTATGTACAATAAAACAAAGTTTGGGGCTTCTTATCAAAAAAATTCAATTATTGTTGAATTAGATCCTGCAAATAATTATGGTGTCAGAAGATGTTTTATGTTAAACGGAGTTCAGGGAACTGGCCATAATGGGGGAATTTCATTTTTTAATAATAATATATTTGTTGCAACAAACTATAAAATTGGGAAATACTCAATTCCTGACTATCAAAACAACAAAAGAAAATACCAAACACTAACTCTAACCAATGAAAATACATTTTCTGTTATCAGTAAAGCTTCTTTTATGACATATTACAGAGATTCAGTCTGGGTTGGTGACTATAGAGAGAATGGTGATCAGGTTCAACCATATCTTTATGGATATCCAATCGATTCGCTAGGGAATGTTATTACTAGCGCAGATCCTGTAAAATATAGAATACCTTATCAGACTCAAGGTGTAGCCTGGACAAATAATAATAATATTGATTATTTATTTATTAACACAACAAATGGTGGAAATAATCATAGTATTTTATACAGAATACAAAAAAATAATCTTGAAGCTGAAAATATTTTTGGAATAGAGAATGAATATTTTTTACCATCTCAGGTAGAAGATTTAAGCTTCAATCAGAATGGCGATTTAATTACAGTTTCTGAGTCTGGAGCAAAATATTATCAGATAGGCGCAGGATGGGAAATGTTTTTTCCATTTATTTTTATAGTGAATCGAGATACAATTTTTTCTGAACCAGCACAATTAAGCATTAAGAATAATAAATTTATTCAAAATCCTGGCTCATTTCTTATTCTCCAAAATTTTCCTAATCCATTCAATGGAAATACAAATATCCCATTTGAAATAATACAAAAAGAAAATGCCAATTTGGAAATAATTAACGTTAATGGCAGGGTAGTTAAAAGCCTTATTATATCCAATTATCCAAAAGGAAATTATATTTTCAAATGGAATGCAAGAGATAATCAGAATAAGTTATTACCATCAGGACAATATTTTTATTCTATATCATCTAACAAAGGTCAATCAGTAACTAAAAAAATGTTACATATAAAATAAAATGAATATTGTTGTAATTGGAGGCGGTATTAATGGATTATGCTGTGCGTGGCAGCTGGCACAAAAAGGAATGAAGGTGAAACTAATTGAAAAATATGATATTATGAGTCAAACAAGTAGAGCATCATCAAAGCTACTTCATGGAGGACTAAGATACTTGGAAAATTTTCAATTTAGTTTAGTATATGAATCACTAAAAGAACGTAACTGGTGGTTAAAAAATTGTCCAGATTTAACGAAAGAGCTACATATGATTCTACCAATATATAAAAATGGTCCCAGATGGAGATGGAAAATTAAAACTGGACTATTGCTTTATGACATTCTCTCTGGAAAGAAGAATATCGCTAAACATAAATGGTTATCAAAAAAGGAATTAGAAAGGATAGCTCCTGAACTAAATAATAATAAACTGATTGGTGGATTTAGATTCTCTGATGGCCAAATGGATGATTATAAATTAGGGATTTGGGTTGCTACACAAGCAAAAAATAGCGGTGTAAATATTATTAATAATACTATAGTTGAGAAAATTGAATTAGATGGGAACATTATAATTAATGGTTTAAAAGAAAAATATGATTATATAATAAATACATGTGGTCCTTGGGCTTACGAATTATTAAATAATTCAGAGCTGAAAGGAAATTATAGACTTGATTTGATAAGAGGAAGTCACATACTATTTGATGGTGAGCTAAGTCAACCTTATTTTTTGCAGGCAGAAATTGATGGTCGTATATTTTTTGTTTTACCATACAATGGCAAAACCTTAGTTGGCACAACTGAAGTAAGACAAAATTTATCTGACCCAATAACTCCATCAGATAAAGAAATTGAATATTTGATAAATGAATATAATCAATACTTTCTTAAACAAAAATCTCAAGCAGATATAGTAGAAAAATTCGCAGGATTAAGACCATTAATTTTATCCTCGGATAATCCAAATAAAATAACACGCGAATATAAAATAGAAAAAATGGGTAAAATTCTTAACGTTTATGGAGGAAAATGGACTACTGCAATGTCTCTGGGACGAAAAATTACAAAAATGATCTTAGTTTAATAATCATTCTAATTTAATTGAAAGATCTCAGAACTTATTTTAAGAAAACAATTTTTGTTATTGCCTCGAATTGGCTCACTTTGATTCTACAATAATATATTCCAGAAGGAACATCATTATTAGTTTGATCTGTTCCATTCCAAGCAACTGTTTGAACCCCAGATAATTGAGACTTATTGATAAGTGTTTTTACATGTCTTCCAAGTAAATCGATTATGCTAATATTCACAAAACTGTTTTTTGGAAGATTATATTTAAATATTGAGTATGGATTAAACGGATTAGGATACCATCCATGTAATATTGGTTTTTCAGTAGTTTTACTTTCAGAAGAAATTGAAGCCGTTGTAGTATCTTGCAAACTAAACTGAAAAGAAGCAGTTACAGGCAAATGGTCTGAAGCAGCATGCAAAGCATATGCAATAGATTGACTTACTGCACTGTTTGATCCTTGATATATAGCCTGATTACAATGGTTACCATCATTGCCATATGATGTATAAGTCCCATCTAAATAATTTATTTCATTAGTTTCTTCAAGAACTGCAGCTGATACCATTATCCAGTCAAAGCGATCATCCATCCCGCCAGTGGCTCCATCTCCAAAATCTAAAACCCTCGTTGATTGTGTGTGAACATCAGCATACTCACAATCTGTTTCACCAATATCCGCATGCCAATCTCCTATCCTGTTCAACGGATCAAATAATTGGCCATCAATATCAGATCCTGGACTTGTGATAATTTCAAATCCAGGTTCAGTAGAAGCATTGTAAATATTGAAATCTCCAGCAACAATAAAATGACTTTGTTGAGGTAAATCATTCAAATAATCTCTCATAATACTCATTTCAACCCTGCGCCTTTCTTCATACCCAACATTAGCTTTAAAATGAACTCCGTATATACGAAACTCAACCGACGTCGCAATATGCTTCATAACCCATTCTACCACATTTCTTGTACCGCTTGTTTGCGCTGTATTAATCACTGATGTATTAATATAAAAAAAGTGCTCAGACTTATAATAAAGAGCGATATCGTTGTTAGCAGACTGGTCTATGAAGTCTGCACCTTCCCACAAACCAGGCTGAGCAATATTTAAAACATTGTCTAAAAAACTATTAAAACCATCAGTTCCATTTATTTCTTGACAAACCAAAAGGTCAGGCTGTATCTGATTTATTATTGTTTGATAGAAAATATCTCTATTATCTTCCCCATCATAATGAAGAACATTGTAAGTCATAATTTTTTCTTGGTACAGACCATTTTGGTTTGAATAGTGATTAAAATCTATAAAACTATTATCGTCTGATCTAATTCTACTGGCTAAAAGCAACAATACTATAGTATATAGCCTTAATGTTTTTAGAATAAATAGATTATTAATCAACTTCTGTCCAATTTCTAATAAGCAGGTCATAATCAATTGTAATTGGTTTTGGTTTTTCATTATCCAATTTTGGTTTTGGAGAACCAGGATTATTTAGCCAATATTCTGGATCGCGCGGTATATTAAGTTTAGGACCAAGCGCACCTTGTATACCTGCACGCTCAATACGTGATAACACTTTATCTTGAGCTTTAGCTAATGCATTCATAGCTTCCTGAGGGGTCTTCGAACCAGATGACGCATCACCAATATGCTGCCACCATAATTGTGCTAGCTTAGGATAATCTGGGATATTGGTACCTGTGGGCGACCAACGAACACGTGCAGGCGAACGATAAAAATCAATTAATCCACCTAATTCTTTTGTCCTATCGGTAAATGACTGGTGAAATATATCTGAGTTACGAATAAAGGTTAGCCCCACATGTGACTTTTTTAGTGAAACAGTTTTTGAAACTGTGAATTGCGCGTAAAGCCACGCTGCTTTTGCTCGATCAACTGGCGTAGATTTCATAATTGTCCAAGATCCACAATCTTGATATCCAAGTTTTTGTCCTTTACTCCAATAAGCTCCATGAGGGCTAGGGGCCATACGCCATTTGGGTGACCCATCATTATTCATAACAGGTAAGTTTAAGTCTACCATAGTAGCAGTAAAGGCAGTATACCAAAATATTTGTTGTGCAATATTCCCCTGACCAGGTACTGGACCAGATTCTCCAAAGGTCATTCCAGCAGCACCAGGTGGTGCAAATCTATTTAACCAATCTATATATTTTTCTACTGCATACACTGCAGCAGGACTATTAGTGGCACCACCTCGAGATACAGATGAGCCAACGGGTCGATTATTATCATCAACCCTAATACCCCACTCATCAACTGGTATACCATTTGGTTCCCCTTTATCTCCTGCCCCTGCCATAGATAGCCAAGCATCTGTAAAACGCCAGCCAAGGGAAGGATCTTTTTTACCATAATCCATATGCCCATAGATAGGTTCCCCATTGATTTCTCTTATGTCATGTGTAAAAAATGCTGCTATATCTTCGTAAGCGGACCAGTTAACTGGAACACCAAGTTCATAATTATATTTTTTTTTGAATTTTCTTTTGATTATTGGATCAGTAAATAAATCGTAACGAAACCAGTAAAGATTAGCAAACTGTTGATCAGGAAGTTGATATATTTTACCATCAGGTCCTGTAGTAAAATCAATACCAATAAAATCATCAAGGTCAAGTGAAGGCAATGTAACATCTAATGCTATTGCATTCATCCAATCTGTTAAATTCCGAACTTGTTTATACCTCCAATGAGTTCCAATTAAATCAGAATCATTTATATATGCATCATATAGATTTTGTCCTGTCTGCATTTGAGTCTGTAATTTTTCAACAACGTCTCCCTCTCCAATAATATCATGTATGATTTTAATACCTGTGATTTCGTAAAAAGCTTTTGCCAAGACTCTGGATTCATAATTATGTGTTGTAATGCCTTCAGAGACAACACGTATTTCCATACCACGATATGGAACTGAAGTATTAATAAACCAGATCATCTCTTCTAATTGTTTTTCCTTCGATAATGTAGAAGGCTGGAATTCATCCATAATCCATTTTTTTGCGATCAAAAGTCGCTTATTATCAGGCTGTGAAAATATGAAAGAAACAAATCCCAAAAAAAATATTCGAGAAAGATACTGTTTATATTTTATCATATAATCTCCTTACTTTTTCAAGTTACTATGTTAATTAACATTAATCAGAAAAACGTTTAATAATTAATATATTCTAATTGTACAATTACATAATTAATAATACTTAAATATCAATATTGCCCAGATTATCGAAATAACACTAGCAAACCATAGCGTGAGATTAGTGAATCCAATCCAACTTAAATGAATAAAGCCACTACTTAAAAATGATATAAAAAAACGATCACCACGTGTTGTTTCAAACCCAAATATACCTAATCGATTACCACCACCAGGCCTTAGATATTCCCATATACCCATACAAACGATTGATGCCATTATTATTATTATAAAAATAATAACATGAGAAGTCCACGCCATCCATGATAAATTCATTATTTTATAATCTACCTAGGGAAAAACCTTTGGCTATATACTTTCGCACAAAATAAATCACTAAAGCTCCAGGTAATATAGTAAGTACCCCAGCTGCGGAAATTAGACCCCAATCTACCCCTTCTCCAGAAACAGTACGAGTTAAAACTGCAGTAATCGGCTTTGCTTTTGTAATGGTTAATGTTCTAGCAATCAAAAGTTCTACCCATGAAAACATAAAACAAAAGAAAGCAGTAACTCCAATACCTGATTTGATCAATGGTAAAAATATTTTTATAAAAAATTTTGAAAATGAGTAACCATCGATATATGCTGTTTCATCTAGCTCTTTTGGTATACCAGATATAAATCCTTCTAAAATCCATACTGCAATAGGAATGTTAAATAAAGTATGAGCTAAAGCTACTGAAATATGTGTATCAATTAATCCAATTGAAGAATAAAGTTGAAAAAAAGGTAAAACAAAAATAGCTGAAGGTGCCATACGATTTGTTAAGAGCCAAAAAAAAAGATGCTTATCACCTAAAAAGTTGTAGCGGGAAAAAGCGTAGGCAGCTGGCAATGCTGTTAAAAGACATATAATTGTATTTAGAATTACATAGGTTAGAGAGTTTATGTAGCCAGCTCGCCAAGTTGGTTCTATAAAAATTGTTATATAATTATCTAATGTGAAATTCTCAGGGAATAAAGTAAATCCTCCTAAAATTTCCTGATTGGTCTTAAAACTTGTTATAATTAACCAATAAATAGGTATCAATAGAATAATTACATAAAATAAAGGAATTAGATTAGTATGAAGAGTTAATAAATGAGTCTTAATTTTTTTTACGTATTTCATAATTTACGCCAGTCAGGCTGTAGATTCTTTTTCCCCATATTTGTAACAATAGTAAAAAATACATAGCAAATCAACAATATAATCATAAAATAGACTAAAGACATTGCAGCAGCTGGACCTAAATCAAACTGGCCAACTGCCATTTGGACTAGATCAATAGATAAAAATGTGGTTGAGTTCCCAGGTCCGCCTCCAGTTAACACAAATGGTTCAGTATATATTTTAAAACTATCCATAAATCTTAATAGAATTGCAATTGTTAATACACCACGGATTTTCGGAAATTGAATTAAACGGAAAATATCTCGATTTGAAGCTCCGTCTATACTTGCAGCCTGATAATAAGGTTCAGGAATCGCAATTAACCCTGAATAAGTCAGCAATACTATAAGACTAGTCCAATGCCAAACATCCATAATAATCAGTGTTATCCAGGCATCAATTACATGCTGCGCATAATTATATTCAATGCCCAAACTCAGTAGAGTATGTCCAAATAAACCAATATCTGTTCGGCAAAATACTTGCCAAATTGTACCAACAACATTCCATGGAATTAAAAGAGGTAAAGCCATGAAAACTATGTATATATTTACCTTCCAACCAGATTTTGGCATTGACAGTGCAATTAAAACTCCTAGTGGTACCTCAATAATTAACACAATTACTGAAAATAGGATACTACGTTTTAAAGCATTAAAAAATCGCTCTGATTGTAGCAATTCCTCGAACCATTCGATCCCTACCCAAAAAAATACATTACCACCAAATGTATCCTGTAATGAATAATTTATTACAGTAATTAAAGGAATTATCGCATTGAATGAAACTAGCAGAATCACAGGCATCACCATTATCCAAGCTTTGTTATTCCATGCTTTATCCATAATTATTATTAAGGTTCAATTATTTTTGATTTACAATAAATATGAATTTTATCAGGGGGAAATACGGCTACAGGATTATCAGGGATAGCTTCGTCATTCGGAACTATAGCATTAAATTGGTATGTACCTCTTTCCAAATAAACAATATTTGACCTTCCATAATTGATTATGTTTTTTATCACTGCTGGTATACCCTGAGAATCAACATCTGCAGAGTCAAAAAGTTTTACATATTCAGGTCTAATACCAAGCTCAATTCCATCACAGAGATTACCATAATCACTACAAAGTTGAACTTTCTCATTACCAATTAATGCAATTTTTTCTTTCACTTGACAAGGTAAAAAATTCATACCTGGAGAGCCTATAAAATACCCTACAAAAGTATGTGCTGGACGTTTGAATAATTCATTTGGTGTACCAACTTGGATAATCTTACCATCTTTCATTACTGCAACATTATCAGCAAAAGTAAGAGCTTCGGTTTGATCATGGGTCACATATATCATTGTTTGATTTAATTGTCTATGTATCGATTTTATATGAGAGTGTATTTCCCATTTCATTTGAGGATCTATTACAGTTAATGGTTCATCAAATAATATAGCATTAACATCTGATCTTACCAGTCCTCTACCTAGTGCAATTTTCTGCTTTTGATCGGCTGTTAAATCATTAGCCTTATGATTACTTATAGCATCTAACTTTAATAAACCCAATATTTCTGTTACTTTATTTTGTATTTGATTTAACGATAAACCACGATTTATTAATGGAAAAGATAAATTTTCAGCTACTGTCATTGTATCGTAGATTATAGGAAATTGGAATACCTGCGCTATATTCCTTTCTTCTGTTGGTAAATATGTAACATCTTTTTCATCAAAATAGATACTCCCATTTGATGCTGTTAATAAACCTGAAATAATATTTAACAAGGTTGTTTTCCCACATCCAGAAGGACCAAGTATAGCAAAAGATTCACCGTCATTCCAAACATGGTTAATTGATTTTAGAGCATAATCAGATTCTATGTCTTTTCGCTTTTTATAAGAATGAGATATATTATTAATACTAATTCGGGCCATAATTCAAACTTTAGAGGGGGGGTATAAAAACAGGTAAACCATCATTATCAAAAATAAAAATATCTTTTGCATCAATATAGATTTTTATATGATCTAGTTGGTCATCATAAACATAATTTGAGATAAAAAACTTCCAATGCTCTCCATAAAATTCGGTATGGATAATATTTTCCGCTCCAGCGAACTCATTACCCAATATTTTCATCTTAAATTCAATCATATCTTTCGAATGCTTTTTAGAAAAACCATGGTACGGCCTAACTGCAATACTATAAATACCATCTCTAATATGTTTATGATATTTTTTAACTGGAAATAATTGAGTATTACCTATAAAAAAATATTTTTCCTTTTTTATTACTTTTAATTCATTTACAGATGGATCAGAGAATATTTTCAAAGCAATTATATTATTTGGATTATTATATATATCATAAGTGGGGCCCGACTGTATAGCCTGACCATTTGATAAAATAGTAGTATTTCCACTCATAAATAGTGCTTCAGATACTTCTGAAGTAGCATATATAAATATTGCGTTAATTTCCTTCATTATATTGGGAAGCTCACTACGAAACTCTTCCCTGAACTTATAATCTAAATTGGCTAAAGGTTCGTCCATTAATACCAAATCAGCATCTTTTATAATTGCACGTGCAATTGCAGTTCTTTGTTGTTCTCCTCCAGATAGATTATTAGGGAAAAATTTTAATAGAGATTCAAGCTTAAGTAATTCAGCAACCTTATTAACTTTATGACCAATCACCTTTTCATCTATGCGAAGAATGCGGAGTGGAGATGCGATATTATCAAATACCGATAATGACGGATAATTAATGAATTGTTGGTGGACCATCGCCACATTACGTTTTTGCACTTTTTGATTTGTTATATCATTATCATTAATAAATATATTTCCTTCTGCACATTTATCAAGACCAGCTATCAGGCGTATTAAGGGAGTTTTCCCAGACATTGTGGGACCTAGAATTGCATTTACTATGCCAGACTTAAACTGTAAACTAATATTGCTTAGATGAACTTCTGCGTTAATAAAATTGCTAGCATTCTTTAATTCAAGCATACTTAAAATTATATAATAATATGTTTATTGATTTCTATGGACCTAATATGGATATTTATAACCCGAAAAAAATACAGCAATTAGTTTTTCATTAGTAAAATTCATTCTATTATTTATAGTAATCTTGAAGAATTTTCGTATCTATAATCATTATAATTATATTCCATCTTTAAGTATTCATTCCATACAAAAAAATTAACAGCAGTATGTTTCCAAGCCCAAACCTTAAATTCAATCATGAAATCAGCAGGCATCTATATCCATATTCCTTTTTGTGCAGTAAAGTGTAATTATTGTGATTTTTATTCCATTACAGACCGTAAAGACTCCGTTCCTCGATTCATAGATGCAGTTGTAAAGGAAATACAAAAATGTACAGTAGACGTATCTAACTGGAATCTAGACACTATATTCATAGGTGGCGGTACTCCCAGTCTTTTAAATGCCAATGATATAGAATCCATTTTACTCGCACTTGAAACAAAATACAACTTAACACAAATAAAAGAATTCACCATTGAAGCTAACCCAGGAGAATCACCATTAGAACGGTTAAGGGATTTTCGAAGCCTTGGGATTAATCGGTTATCAATAGGTGTGCAATCTCTCGAGCCAAAAATTTTAACATTCCTAACAAGAATCCATTCTGCAGATCAAGCCTTTAATACGTATGAGAATGCAAGAACAGCAGGATTTGAGAATATAAATTGTGATCTAATTTATGCTATACCAGGGCAATCATGGAAAATTTGGGAACGAGATTTAACAAGAATACTTAATTTAAATCCTGAACATATTTCCGCTTATATCCTGACTTTGGAAAAAGGAACAGAACTTTACAAGTTCGTAAAAAAGGGTTCAGTTTCAATGCCAAAACAGGATCACACAGCAGAATGGTTTTTAAATACACAAAATATACTTAGGACAAATAGTTATTCTGCATACGAGATCTCAAACTATGCTAAACCAGGAATGGAATGCCTGCATAATCAGCATTACTGGAGAATTCATCCATATCTTGCCTTCGGACCATCGGCACATGGTTTTGATGGAAAAATTCGATGGAATAATTTTAAATCACTTGATAAATACCTAAAGCAAATTGAATCAGGAAAGATACCTGTTTCTACAGAAGAATCATTAACTGAAAAGAACCTAATTAATGAATTAATTGGATTTGGACTGAGGATGAAAGATGGTATTAATTTAATTCGGATTCCTAAAAAATATTTAAAAATTTTCTCTACAAATCTTATATCAGCGGAAAAAAAGTGGAAGGATTTTCTTATTATAAATAATACATCTGTTTCTCTAACAGAAAAAGGAATGGTCTATGCAGACTCTATTTGCGTTGATTTGTTGCTATAAAAATTGAGTTAAAAAAACTTAACTAAACAAGTTAAAGCGAATTATATGAAAAACTGCTGCTATACCATCTCTCCAGGTTATTTTTTTTCCATCATCGTAGGTCCTCCCATAATATGAGATAGGTATCTCATAAATACGTAGGTTAGCTTTTGCTACCTTTGCAGTGAATTCTGGTTCAAAACCAAATCGATTTGATTTAAAATCAATAGTTTCCAGAATTTCTCTTCGAAACATCTTATAGCAGGTTTCCATATCTGTGAGGTTTAAGTTGGAAAACATATTTGAAAGTAAGGTCAAGATTTTATTACCGAAATAATGCCAGAAATATAATACTCGATGGGTACCACCGATAAATCTGCTACCATATACTACATCCGCATCCCCATCAATGATTGGTTGAATTAATGCCAAGTATTCTTTAGGGTTATATTCTAGATCAGCATCCTGTATAACGATTATATCGCTAGTAGCATGTTGAAAGCCTTTCCTTAAAGCAGAACCCTTTCCCTGATTTTTTTTATTTTTTAGAAACGCAACTTTTAATTCGGGTTTAACTTCCAATAAACGATTTATATTGTTATTAATTTTCTCTACACTTTTATCTTTTGAGCAATCATCCACAATCACAATTTCAGATACTAGGTTTTGCGCTGAAACTAAATTAAAAATTTTGTCAATGGTGTTTTCTTCATTATAAACTGGAATAATTACCGATAAGGATGGAAATTTTTTAGTTTCATTCATTGTAAAATATTCAGATCTACTTATTAACTATAATAACTTGATAATTGAGAGATAATTAAGTTGGAGTGAACATCAATAAATATTTTTTTTTCAATACTGATAATCGTCTTTTTTTATCGAGAAATTTATTGTTGATTTTACTAACCCTAAAATGGGAAAAATCCGATAAAAGTTTAGGTCTAGGATTCAAATTCATCAGAATATCATATCCTTTTTGTCCAGTGTATACAATAATATTATTTTCAGTTTTCCTGACTGGAAATTCTCCATCAATATAGATTATTTCCCGATCAAAATAATAATTAAATGATCTACTTTTCGCTTTTTCTGATTCTTTATATAAATAGAGTTGAATAAAATCATAATTATTCTTCTTAAGAAAATTTGCAGCCTCTGATGGAGCCTGATAAGCTAGCAAATGATTCATAAAAAAAAGATTTAACCAATAATTTGCTATTATTACAGCAGATATAGATGGTATAAAAAATTTTATAAACTCATCATGAGTTCTAATATGGAAGTAGCTAACCAAAAATAAAAAAATAAAGATGGGAAATAGTAAATAGTAATTTCTAAAAGGAAACGCATAAAATGAAATACCAAATACAAAACTAACTAACAATATTCCAATAATAAATTGAATAATATAGAAACAAATATATAGTCTCTTTTTTTGCATTAAATCTTCTATCCCCTTAGCTGTGATTATAGCCGCAAATGGAATAGCACAATAAATATAATGAGGGAGTTTATAATTTGATAATGAAAGCATTACCATAGATAATAAAAAACCAAAATAGGAAATTAATTCATTATCAAGAAAAAGGGTTTTTCTAAAAATCAAACCTTTTGTTTTTTTATAAAAAGCCCAAAGAAAAAGGAATGTCCAAGGTAAAAATGCATATAGAAATACATTAAACAAATAGAATGGGCCCGTTTGATTAGTCCAACTACTATCGCCAGTAATTCGGCCAAAACTCTGTGTCCAATAGAAAAACTGAATTCCTTTGGACCCAAACTGTGTATAAAGTCCATAAGACATAGGAAAAAGACAAAGAATAATAACTACTATACCAAGGAGAATATTGATATCTATAATATTGCTTAATCTACGCTTTACAGCCATTTCAAATCCAAACACAGATAACAATATGATTATACCAAGAGGCCCTTTCCCCATCATTGAAAATCCAATAGCAATAGAACCAACCAATAAACTATATAATTTCCCACTTTTTAAATAAAAACTAATTTGCCAAAATGCAAGCATCATAGGTGCAATCATGTACATATCAGTACGTACATCAGAATTCATAATAAAAAAAGCTTCACAAGATGAAAGAATAACCGCTGCAGTCAATGCAGTCTGCTTAGAATAGAATAAAATCGCAAATCTATATACTGAATAGATAGTTAATACTGAAAAAAGAACTGACGGAAGCCTATAGATAAAATCTGAAGTACCAAAAATTTTAAAGAAAAGGGATGTAATCCAGAATATAAGTGGTGGCTTATCTAAGTACGGCTGACCATTATCAAAAAAATGTAATAAATTATCCCCTCTTAGGAGTTCTCTGCTCATAGATGCGTACTGCATAGCATCAATTTCCATAATAGGGTTAAACATACCTGTAATATATCCGCATATTGAAATAAGGATAAAAACCTGCATAGATAGGAAATTTCTGCTAAAGATCAATTGTTAAAGAAACTGGGCAATGATCAGAACCCATAACTTCATCATGTATATCTGCATCCAAGCATAAATGTTGCATACCTTGATCTACAAAGAAATAATCAATACGCCAGCCAACATTTCTTTCACGTGCTCCAAATCGATAGGACCACCAAGAATATCTTTCACCCTCATCATGAAATAAGCGGAATGTATCTATCCAACCCTGCTCAACATAGGTATCCAAACGCTCTCGTTCAATGGGCATAAACCCAGATGTATTAATATTTTCTTTGGGTCTTGCGAGATCAATTGGATTATGGGCAGTATTCCAATCCCCAGTAACAATAACATTGTTTCCAGATTCGACTTGATCATTTATAATTGGCAGTAATTCATCATAGAAATCAAGTTTATACTGCAATCGATATTCATCTTTCTGACCATTTGGAAAGTAAATATTATATAATAAAAATCCCTCGTGCTCTGTAATCAAAACACGACCTTCTCGATCATATTTTTCTACGCCTAACCCTTCCTGTACAAAAAGTGGTTCCTTTTTGCAAAAAGTAGCAACGCCACTATATCCTCGACGTTCTCCCGAATGCCAATAAGTTTTATAACCATGTTCTTCCATTATTTCAGATCCTAATTGATCAACATGGGCCTTAGTTTCCTGAATACAGCAGATATCTGGCTGTTCCTTATCTAACCAATCAATGAACCCTTTTTTTACTGCTGCGCGGATTCCATTTACATTCCATGATATTAATTTCATAATACTATATCACCTAAATTATTGTTAAAAAATCATTACGACTAAGGTACAAGACGAATAAAGGTTCGGTCAAATATAACAGAACCAAAAATACCAATACCTCCTTCTACCCCATAATTTCTACCCGAACCTCCCTGCCCGATAAACAGGTTACTGTATTCCTGATCTTCCTGAGAGTATTTAATAAAAAAGTCATAGTAATTCTGATCCATGCTCATTAACTGTAATAGTAACCAATCTTCACCCCAGTCTTGCTCAGAAAAATTATTTTCATCACAAAATTCTCTGTGGTAGGTCCAATTATTTTCTCCAGGGCTTATTAATCTTTCCTGATTAATTCCACATACTCCTCTTTCGTAATAATATCCATAATAGTAAAAATCATTAATCAGGCTTAAATAATTACCAACATTAATTAATTGATTATGATTAACTAATGGATCCCAATTAATCTGAAGGTCTTGATTTATTTGAAAAGTATCTGGTAATACTTCTTTGTGGAGATTAGAACGAGGTGGAATTATTGTTTGACCTGTGACATAATGACCTGAAGGTGTAGTTACTGATAAAGTGTAAACTTCTCCAGGCTGAGGGTTCAAATCATCCCCGTTATAGAAATAAGCACCCATCGATATTTCATATCTATCTTCCATATAAATATTGCTATAATCAAATTGATATTCTTTATCATCTCGGTAAACAATTACTTCCGCATTCCGAACCACAAACCGGGAAGCATAATAAATATTTATTAATCCATTAACTGTGTCACGAACCAATGTATCCTGTGCTTCTTCTAGATCTAAGGTACGGTGAACCTGTACAAAGCTCGTAACAAGAGAATCAGATGATATTATGCCTAAAATATTTAGTAAAGGATCATGATCAGAGCTGATATCTTTCCATTCCATCTCTGGAGGAACAATTGAACAAGAAGAAAAAAATAGAATGAAAATAAGTATGAATATGTATCTCATTAGAATTCTACTCTAAGGCCCATTGTTAAGAAAAAAGGAAACATCGGAACTTCAGCCCTCTGCAAACCAAGAGTTTCCCCAGTTAATCTATTTGTTTTATTACGATATTGATGAGTCAACGGATTGATATGATTAGTCACATTAACCAGCTGTAAAAAACGTTGGTATGGTCTACCAAAAAATGTTTTATCCTGTTTTAAGCCTACATCCAGTCTAAAATAAGGGGATAATCTTGCAGAATTCTTATCATCTACAAGAAATCCTTGGTTATAAAACCAGTTAGTTCCATATGCTTTATGATCTGCATACCACTGTTCGTATCTTCCCACCGGAGGAGTAAAAGGTTGACCGCTAGAAGTCTGCAGGGATGTACTAAAATGAACATCCTTCCTTAATTCAAGATCACCAACTATGTTTAATGTATGGGTACGATCATATTTAGGCTGATACCAACCATGTTTTTTAATGTGTCTATTTGTTTCTGCAAAGGTATATCCTATCCACCCTCTGATTTTTCCTGCAGTCTTTTTTAACAGAAATTCTATACCATACGCATAAGCTCGCGTATCATAAAACTCATTGAAAGGCGTAAATTGCAATTGATCTCCATCTTCTTGAAAAAGTTCTCCTTGTTTCAAGGTAATCAAGTTTTCAAAATGTTTGTAATAAGTTTCAGCTCTAAAAAGCCAGTTATTTCCAGATAAATATTCCAGACCCAAAATAGTATGATCTGCCCAGGTAGCAGGACGATCTTCGGGGAGTCCCAACCAAAAATCAACTATCTGCCAGCTCTCATCTTCAAGATTGACAATAGTTAGAAATTGATGAAATCGTCCAAGAGAAAATTTTATAGATAGATCTTTTCGAAAGATATATTTTAATCCAAACCTTGGATCGATATAAATATTATCATGAAGTGCATAATCTGAAATTCTAGTACCTATTTGTATTGCTAGTCTTGGAGTAATGTTCCATTTATCCTGAATAAAAATGGATGTCTCCCTTGTCGTGTCCATCATCTCCAATGGTTTTAAATATAAAGTTGTATCCAAAGTTGAATATTCAAATTCCATTCCAAGATCGTATTTAACCTGTTTTAACTGAACTCCTGTCATTATATGATGATTTTCCAACCCATGCCAAGAGAGTTCCGTTTCAAATGTATTGTCATTCAAAACATCAAAAAAATCAAATGAAAATTCATCCTTGAAAGAACCAGTTTCTGATCCTGATGTCCATGTTCCTTTATCGGCAAAACCCAAGTCAAAATGAAACCTGTACCTGCTATTAGCCAAAAAGGTTTTTACTACAAACTGAGGGCTCACCAACCATCTCCATGTAAGACTGTTAGTACGGTTTCCCCAAGGCCAATCAATACTGAAAGATGACTCATTTTTTTCTCCATAGTCATCAATGATATCATATCTTTCGTAAGTATCCGAATAACTGAAATTCAATATATCATCACCATAAAATCGGCTGTATGTAAGACGGTGGTCATTATTTAGATCCAGATTAACTTTGACCTGATAATCATAGAAATAATATGGGAACTCAAAGGTCTCTTTAGGAATAAAAAGCCGAAAGAACTGATCAAAATAGGTTCGTCTTCCAGCCAGCATCCAGGAGCCTTTCAAACCCTTAAACTTGGGTAAAGGCCCTTCAAGCAATCCTTTACTGGAAATAATAGAAATATTAGCATTGCCTTGAAATTTCTCTGTATTTCCTTCTCTGTTAATTACATTTAAGATTGCACCCATACGACCTCCATAGCGAGATGGAAATCCCCCTGCATGAAAATCTGCTTCCTTGATCGCATCAGTATTAAAAGTAGAAAAAATTCCACCAAGATGATAAGGATTATATACGGTAATTCCATCAAGCATGATTAGATTCTGATCTGGAGTACTGCCACGAACATAAAGAGCACTGGAGAAATCATTCAAAGTCTGAACCCCAGGTAGCATTTGTACAGTTCGAAAAAGATCTGGTTCTATAAAGGCAGGTACAGTTTCCAGGGTACGGAGATCAAGAGTAATACGACTAGGTTCAACCATCTGACGCATTTTCTGTGATTCGCCAAAAACATCAATTATTTGCCCTTCGATTACAGTCCTCTGCAATCTAAACTCAAGACGCTTATTCTCACCAGAAGTAATTTCAATTTTTTTGGTAATCATCTCGTATCCAATAATAGAAACTGCAATATCATATTTTCCAATGGGTATATTACTAATTACAAAATATCCATCCATCGAAGATGCAGTACCCATTTTAGTACCTTTAATAAAAACATTGGCATAACCTAAAGGCTCACCATTTGAATCATCTCTAACAAAACCATTTATACTAGATGTCGCCTGGGCCTGCAAGGAACAGAGCAAAAATAATAAACTGTATTTTTTTTGAGTTTTTCGATTGTTCATAAAAATAAATTCTATATTATTGATGATTATTTTATAAAAAAGATTAATTCTAACATTATCGTAAAATGGTCTATCCCAAGATTATATATAGTTTGATATTAAGAGATTTGGTTAGAGTAATATTAAACGCTATTATATCCAATATCTATAAACAAAAGGCCCCGAAACTACGGAGCCTTTATATTTTTCTTTAAATATTTAATTATTGTAATTTATTCTCTGCAATCTTCTTTTACCGCTCGCATTTCTTCTTCATTATTAATTGTTACAGTTGATGCACCATCTTCTGATTCTATTAAAATATAGACAGGATATTCTAGCTGAGGCTCTTCTTCTGTATCCCCATTTTCCTCATACCAATTTCTCAAACTATACCAACCTCTTTCATCTTCAATAGTAATTAAAGTTCCATCTGGCATGATATAGGTAACAGGCAATACCAATTCAAAACATTCGCCTTCATCGTCATCTTCTCCCAAGTCATCACTCCATTCTTCTCTGCATTCTTCTTTCGCTGCTCGCATTTCTTCTTCATTATTAATTGTTACAGTTGATACACCATCTTCTGATCTTATTGAAATATCAATAGGATATTGTATAACAGGGCGTTGATCCGAAGCAGCATTTTCTTCATACCAATTTTTTACTTCTGACCAGCCATCTTCATCATTGACTGTAACTGTAATCAACGAGCCATCTGGCATGATATAAGTAACTGGATATACAATTTCAAAACAATTCCATCTATTATCTTTTCTATCACACCTATGATAAGCTTCACGCATTTCTTCTTCATTAATGATTGTCACAGCAGCCTCTCCAAAGGTGATTTGAACTGGAAATTGCATGGCAGGTTTCACTTCTGCGTCAGGGTTTTCTTGATACCATTCCTTAATCTCCGCCCAACCATTATCATCACCAGTCGCTACTATAATTGTAGAGCCATCAGGCATATTATATGTTACTGGAAAAACTAAATTAAAACACTTCCAATCTCTTTTGTTATCATCATCTCGAACCCAGTTATCCTTATCCCATCCAGCTCTATCCCAACCACTGCTTTTACCACCCCAATCATTGGGATCAAGTTTTCTACCTTGGATATTAAAGAAGATTTCATTGCGGTGACCACTTCTAAATCCCTTGCCCACAAGCTCAACCTCATAACCTAGCCCAGATGCTTTTTTCACACCAATACTTTCATATTCAATTTCATTATTTATAACTGTTATTGACTGATTCGGCAAGCCGTCTATATCAACATCAACCTTATCTGCATCTCTAATCAACTGGATTAGTTCGGCATCAGTAAAATCAACTGAATTTGTAGGTGTATTTTCACAACTAATTATCATCATTATCAAAAAGACAATGAAAATCGGTATTTTTGTTTTCATATCATACCTCTAATAAAAAAATATTTATTTTTACCAATTAATAATAAAACAATACATCGGTATTTATTTATATTAGCCTTTTGTATTAATAAGTTCTATAAATGTCTTTGTATTTTGTTCATAATAACTGGTTATTTCAATGCAAAATTATTAATTATTTAGGTAGAAAGAAAAAATTATTTACATATGTGGTTTTATTTGGATCTAACTGGTATTCAAAAATTCTAAAATTTTCAATGCTTACAATTTTGTTTCCATTATGAAAATAGCCTTCATAATCAAAACATTTTAGAAAATCAAACACCTCCATTACTTTTTCTTTACCACAGTGTCTAGCTTCTGATTCAATCAATATTATAGGACGACAATAATTAAAAAATAATTTTCCACCATGTAACACTTCTAACTCATGGCCTTCAACATCACATTTTATAAAATCTACAGATATGTTTTTCTTTTTATAAAAAAAATCATCAAGGGTAGTAGTCTTTATTTCTATAATCGAATCGCCAGGATGTTTTTTTTTACCGATAGAAGCACTTGGAGATGAAACTCCTTTAGGAATTATTAGATTTGATTTTCCTGATTTTGAAGAAAATGCATAAGGGTACAAAAAAATATTATTATATTCATTCTCATCGATTATTTCTTTCAATGTAGTATATAATTGAGGTTGTGGTTCGAATGCGTATACGCTACCATTATTACCAAGGGATTTATACATCCAAAATGCGTAGGCACCTTTATGCGAACCTATATCTACAGCTATTTGTCCAGGTTTTAAATGTTTAATTAAAAATCTAATTTCGTGTTTTTCTATTATTAATCTATAGCGCCAAGCTCTTGCCACCCACTTGTATTTATCTAAAATAGTCATTAATAAATATAATATTGTCTCTACAAATTACCATCTTTATCATGAATGTATTAATAAAGACAAATCTTGAAAACTGATTTAAAACCATTTGTTTTTCTTTTTAAGTTCGTAGGATTAAAAAGTTTATACAATGGCTATAAAAGAACGTAAAGGGATTAAAAAAACTAAAAATAATTCTTTCATCAGAGAGTATGACTATGAAATCCTTATTATTTTACTTTTAGCTCTTGGTATATTTCTATTGGTAGAAGATTTAGAAATCAAACAATACTTGTTTCTTGGTCTCAGATGGTTTCTTTTCTCAATTGGAGACATAATTAAAGCAATCAGCAAAAATATTTTATTATTAAAGAATGTATTTGAGTTTTCAGATCTGGTAGGTATTTCTCTTATTTTATATGCTCTTTACTTAGTTGCCAAAAGATGGAGGGAGAGAGAAATAAAAAGATACTCAAATATTAAGGGATGTCCAGACTGTGGAGGAAAACTTCAACGTATTCAGCGTACACGAAAACAAAAAATCGTTTCTTTAATATATTCTGCTAAAATAAAACATTACAGCTGTAATAATTGTACCTTCACCGGAATAAAAATGTTAACATAAACCCTAAACTAAAGGAGGGAACAATGGAAATGAAAGAACAAATAATATCAGATATTGAGGGGAATTCCATCATTTTGTATATGAAAGGAACAAAGGAAATGCCCATGTGTGGCTTTTCTAACTCTGTTGTTCAGATTTTAAATCATTATGGTGTAGAGTATAAGGATGTGAATGTATTAGAAGATCCAATGATCCGGGTCAAATTAAGTGAACATTCAAACTGGCCTACAATCCCTCAACTCTTCGTAAAAGGTGAATTGATCGGTGGAGCTGATATAACCAGAGAATTACACCAAAATGGTCAACTTCTGGATATCTTGGATGCAGCAAAAAACGGAGATTGAGAAATTTAAAAAACATTGGTCCGGCTTTTTACATAGCAATAAATTTGCCGCCAGAATACCAGTTTAATCTAGTAATATGGCCCGTTCGTCTAGTGGTTAGGACTCCAGGTTTTCATCCTGGCAACAGGAGTTCGATTCTCCTACGGGCTACAAGATAATTTTTCATCTAATTGGTTTTCATTTATCTCTTTCAATATAAACCAAGAATGAAGTAGCGACTGAACTATAAAACACTCCAAGTCCTCCTTCAAAGTTACTATCCGGTAGTAAATATATATTTTGGCCTACTGGATCTCCACTGAAATAATTAAAATAAGATTCGCTAGTGGCATTAAAGGTCATAAGATAATAACCATAATAATCAAAATAGAGCCACATAACAACTGTAGGAGCAGTTTCAATATTCCACAACCATGGGTTATTTCTATATGGGGTATTTGATCTCCATGATCCTTTTTGAATATCACGTCTCAAAGGATTTTTCCAAATATTGGCAATATCATTGTATGACAAACTATCATTTTCGAAATATTTAGATTTTTCTTCATTATAAATCAAATTGATATAACAGCTATCTCGAATTCCATTCCGATTTCGATCTGAAAATTCATTTATATTTATCACCCCATCATTGTTAAAATCAACCTCTGGTTCTAAACCAACCTGGTTTGCTTCCAGTGCCATAGAAATAATCTGTATTGTATTGTAATCATCATCATTAAAATCAATTCCAAACATAGGATAGCTTGCAAAACTTTTGGTAAAACAATCTCCAAATCTAAATTTGACTGTGTCAATATTTATATTGTTTGCAGTGATAAAATCTGAAGGATTTTGGTAAAGCTCATACAACTGAACAATGGATAGATCATCAAGATTGTTTACATCCACATTTCCTACCTGTAATATTTCTCCATCTGGGCATTCATAATCACCCATATTAGCAGATGATATATTAAATGTTGCAGGAACTTCAGTACTGGCAATAACTGAATCTTGATCATGAGAAACAACCAGACGATATGTACTGCCTGGCTGTATAATATAACTATAATACTCTAATAGTTCTCCTGTAGTGGCATCAGGTCTAACAGGAAAATAACGTCCATTTCCTAAAGAATAAAAAACTAATTCCGAAGAATCAGATTCACTTATAAGTAAAACTTTTGCATTATCTACCCATAATTCACCTGAAGAAATATCTTCATTTAATCCTGCAGAACGAGATACAAATACTGTGTCTAGAATAGGCATATTGGCTACAATTGAGCCAAATACAACCAATTTTTCTTCATAAACCATTTCCTGATCATTGAAATCACAGGATAGGGTTGTAAAACTCAAGATTATCACGTATAAAACTGATTTTAATAATTTTTTCATTTTTCTTCTAGAACTCCCATGTAAAACCAATTGTAGGAATCAATGGAAATAGACTGATTTTATTTTCCTGGATTTTACTTTCATCAGATTCATCCACATTTGGTTCCCCCACATCTGGTTCACCATTGCCATTTTGATCGTGCTCTTCTTCAATCCAGTCACCATCATCATCTAGCCCATTATAAGTATTACCTAGAGTATATGAATTTTGGAAAATATTTTTTCTATTAAAAGTATTTATAATTTGAAGAAATATATCCATATTGGTATTTCTTATCCTTGTATGGTATACCAGACCTAAATCCAACCTACTATATGGAGAATAACGACCTGAGTTTCTAGTGCCAGGAATAGTTCGGAAAGTTTCATCGGGACTTTCTGGAAATCGCTGCACATAATACCCGAGAATGGGAGTAAATGCCTGTCCAGATTGCAGAGCAAAACGCCAGTTCATTTCCCATTTTTTATTAAACTGGTAGTTTCCTAGAGCACTGAACGCATGGGTCCGATCCCAGTTAGTGTAGTATTCTCTCTCTTCACCAGAATAAATACTATTCATGATCTTACGGGAAACAGAATAGGTATAAGCAAGCCAACCACTGAGTCTTCCAGACATTTTTTGTCCAAAAATTTCAATTCCATACGCATAACCGTTAGCTGGAGTAAGAATATCAGAAAGTCTTTCATCAGAGACTTCAGCATCTGTGGATGATCTTTTTTCTTCGAAGGTAAGCAGGTTCTTGATATCTTTATAATATCCTTCAATCTGCACCTTATAGATATTTCTAATGTATTCCTCATATCCCAACACGAATTGAGTAGATTTACCTGGAGCTACTGAACGATCAACTGCTATCCATTGATCCAAAATAGTTGGGTAGAAATCATCCTGAAAAGTGCAGATAAACTGGTGGTAATTCCCAACGGAGATGTTAAGATAACGATCTTCAGTTAGCAGATATTTCATACCTAATCGTAAATCTGGGAAAATAGAATCAGGGTAAACATCATAATAGTTGATTCGCAGACCTGGTTCTATAATCAAAAAACTATTAGGAGAATATTTGAATTTCACATATTGAGCTATTTCTGCAGGGCGAGTCTTAATTAGAAACTGAATAGAATCTTGAAAAGCATTCAAGTATTTAAAGCCTAGAGTTTTATGTTGTAATCCAAATTTCACTGTTGTTTGTGGTGATTTAAACCAAGTCATATTACCTGATATCGTGATATCATCAATCTCATTATCACTTTTTAGACCGCTATCACCACCTAAACCAAATTCAGTAAAGAAAACACTGTTGGCAATCAAAAAATTACCAATCAATCTTTCGGAAAAAACTCTTCGATAATGCGAGCTTACAGTATTATTTCCCCATTTAGCCATTAATCCAAAAGTGTCAAAAATGAGGTCATCAATTCCATTATAGAAACTAATTGAAAGACGATCTTTGGGTGTGATATCAGAAAATATGTGGCTCTGGATATCATAAAAATAATATGGAGGAATCCTTGATGCTATACCTGCTGGCAATACTTTCGGTAATAAAACATCAAAATAGGTACGCCTTGCAGAGAGTAGCCAAGCGCCTTTGTAAAATGGGCCTTCCAGTGTTGTTTGGGCCGAAAGAAGTGATAAATTAGCCTTGCCTTTAAATTTCTTCCTATTTCCCTCTCTGCTAATTACATTTAACACGGCTGAAAGTCGGCCTCCGTACTCAGCATTATATGCCCCCTTAATCAGTTCGGCTTCTTTAACACCATCTACAATAAAATTAGAAAACACACCTCCTAGATGGGATGGGTTATAAACAGTAATTCCATCCAGTAAAATTAGGTTCTGATCAGTATTGCCACCTCGAATAACAAGCCCAGTACTAAATTCAGATGTTGTCAAAACACCTGGAAGAGCCTGTATAGTGCGAAATAAATCTGGCTCTGCCAAAGCAGGTGCCGCTTTCAGCATTCTCGGACTTAGGTTAATTTTACTTGGTTGAATATTATTCCGGCGCTGTACTCTTTCCGCTGATACATCTATTTCTGTCATTTCTACTAATTTCTCTAACAAAGATATATTTACTTTTTTTGATTCTCTTTCATTAAACGTTATGGATGATCTATAGGTTTCAAAACCAACATAAGAAACCAATAACGTCTGTGTCCCTTTCGATACACCCTGAATAATGTAATAGCCATTCATATCCGTTGCCATTCCTTTCCCACTTTCAATTAATACCACATTGGCCCCAATCAAGGCTTCACCAGATGATGAATCTGTAATAAAACCTGAAATTATACCATTCTGTGCTAAAGAAAGAGAATAGAAAAACAATAGAAAGCAAATTATTATTTTTTTCATATTCTTTTTTTATTGTGCAAGATAGTTAAGGTTTTCAATATTAAATGGTATTGGTTCTATACCATATTTTTTGAATATTTTGCTAGAATCACAGGTATTCCCACTTACAAGATCTTGAAGTTGATCTCTGGAAGCTGGAAACCAACTAAAGCGATCAAGCAAAAGAGCAGATAACCAAACTGCGAAAAAAGGGACAGGCATCATAATGATTTTTTTTCTGCTAATTGATGCGATTGATTTGATAATTCTATTCCAGCTCACTTCTTCGATTCCGCCTAATTCATAGGTTTCACGAATTGTATTTTTATCTTCCATTACATCAATAAACAATTTTGCTACATCTTTTACATGGATCATGGAAAGGGAAAAATTTCCTGCATCGAAAGGGTTTATTCCTGTAAAAAAAGATGGTGCTGGAAAAGGAAGAAAGCGTGGAAATGGAACCAAATTCAGCATATTTTTTTTTAGCATTGTACAAAATTCAGGACGTCCAAAACTTCTTGGATCACCAAATATTGATGAAGGACGTAATATGGTCCAATCCAATTTTGTATTTTTTACTGCCTGTTCTGCTAAGTGCTTAGACGCAAAATATTTCGATACTCCAGACTTATAGCCAGTGCCGAGAGCACTCATTAACAAAAATCTCTTTACTCCGACCTCAGAAGCAATATTTGCCACACGTTCAGCACCTCTAAACTGTAGAAGTTCATTGGTTATTTCTTTTTTAGGGATTTCTCTAATAACTGCGATCAAATAAATAGCAACATTACAGTCCTGGAGAGTTTTTCGTATTGAGGTATTATCATGAATATTACCTATAACCATTTCACATTTTAGGTGTTCAGAAACTTTTTCTTCTGATCCAGGTCGAACCATCAATCTTGGCTGATGATTCCTTGATATTAGTTCATCTACAATATAAGAACCCACAAATCCTGTTCCGCCAAACAATGCTACTTTCATATTTTTACACTCCTTCCATCATATAAACTCTAATTATAATTTTTTTCTTCAAATTTATTTGCAATAATTTTCCTTCGATAGGAAAAGATATCTTCTAAATCTTTTTGAATCCAAAAAAAATTTAAAATACGGCCAACAATACCTAGAGGAACTGCATACCTGATTTTATCTCTAACTATAGTTCCTCCATTTTTATCCTCAAAACTATGCCAATGGTGCCAAAGTATATAAGGTCCTTTAATTTGCTGATCAACAAATCCATGCGGTGGATTATAAGCAGTAATTAGTGTTCGCCAGTGTACAGGGAACCACAAAATCCTTATAGTGTAATCAATCAAAGTTCCTTTTTCCATAGGTATAGGGCTAGGCGTAAGGATAGTAAATTTTAATCTAGAAGGAGTAATATCTTCCAGATTCTCCGGTCTGGAAAAAAAATCAAAAACTTTATTAATATTACTATTAATAAATTGTTCAGATTCAAGTTCATAACATTTCATTTTATATTCTATCAGTTTTTAAGATGTATTTTTCCAAAACCAGGTAGGATACTGGGACTAAAAAAAGCGTGATAGTGGTAGCAAAGATAACCCCATAGGCTAAAGAAACAGCCATTGGAATCATAAATTTTGCCTGGATACTTTTTTCTAATAGAAGCGGTACTAAACCAACAAATGTAGTAAGTGAAGTAAGAAAAATTGGTCTGAATCTACGTGGCCCAGCTTCCAATACTGCATCCATTATAGAGTTTCCTTCATTTCTATAACGGTTTATAAAATCAACCATAACCAGACTATCATTAACCACAACTCCTGTGAGCGCTATAATACCCATAAGAGATAACACAGAAAAATTAAGCCCCATAATCAAATGCCCAATAACTGCACCAGTCAATCCAAAAGGAATTGCAGACATTATTACTAAAGGCTGGAAATAAGATTTAAATGGTATTGCTAATAGAGTATACACTACAATCATTGCAATAATAAAGTTTTTTCCTATTGATTTAAGATTTTCTCCTTGCTCTTGTTGTTCTCCTTCCAGAGAATAGGAAAGAGAATTATATCTTTTCATTAGTTCAGGAAGGACAGAATTGGTCATTGCCGCAATTACTTCATTACCAGTAGTTAGAGATAAATCTACATCTGCTGTCACATTTATTGATCTTTTACGATTTTTCCTCTGAATTGAAGCAAGCCCTTCGCCAATATCTAATTGAGCTACTTGCCGTATTGGAATTGTATATCCATTAGGAGTCTTAATCATCATTTTTTCAAGATATGATATAGATGACCTTTCTTTTTTAGGATAGCGCAACATCACTTTAACCTCGTCTCTACCACGCTGAATACTTTGGACTTCAAGTCCGTAAAATGCCTGTCGAACCTGTGAAGCCAGTATCATCATAGTTACACCATAATTCTCGGCGGCTGGTAGAAGTGTAATGCTTATTTCTTCTTTCCCTACATTATAGTTGTCCTTAACATCATAAACACCTGGATACTGAACCATTTTTAATTTTAAGTCATTTTTTGCAGATAACAAATCTTCAATATGTTTGCTAGAGAGTTGAATATTGATTGGGTCTCCAACTGAAAAAATACTTGAAAAAAAAGAGATATCCTTTACGCCCGGCAATACAGGCATGAGTTTTCTCCACCTTCTTACTACATCCTCAGTACTGATTAAGCGTAGTTCGCTCGGTTTAAGCTCTAATGCAACTTCAGCCATATGAGGTCCTGCAAATAAAGCATCTAAATTACCTGGCCCCCTTGATGTTTCAGTTCTTAAAGGTTGCCAACCAATAGTGGATAATCGATTTTCAATAGTTGGATTGTTGGGAAACTCATTTTTTAATTGATTTTCAAGAATTCTAGCAGCTTTTTCAAGTTCTATATATCCTTCGCGAGTTACTTCCATAGGTGTACCAGCTGGATACTCTAAAGCAGCAATGGCTAGATCAGCTTCGACAGGAGGAAAAAAAGAAAATTTCATATAACCACCAGCTATAACACCAATAGTTAAAATAAAAATACTTGCCGACAAACATAAAAAAGTAAAAGGTCTTTTTACTGCTTTATTAAGCAATGGTGTATAAAAATTTTTGATTACATAATATAATCCACCTGTTAGTCTACCCTGAATACGGTCCCAATTTTTATTAATATTTTTAAAAATTGGGGATTTAAACTCTTTCTCCTCACTATGGCCAAGATGGGCAGGGAGAATAGTAAGACTTTCAAATAATGACCAGAATAATACTGTGATAACTACCAGCGGGAAAATACGCCATATAGAACCTATTTCACCTTCGACTGCCAGCATTGGTGAAAATGTAGCCATCGTAGTTAATACAGCAAAAAAAACAGGTTTAGATACTTGTGTAGCTGCTTTTATAGCAGCATCTTTTGGATTCATACCTCTTTCTCTAAAAAGTGCAACATTTTCTCCAACTACCACTGCATCATCGACTACAATTCCTAAAACTAAAATAAAAGTAAAAAGAGAAAGCATATTAATAGATAAATCCATAAGCGGCATTAGCCAAAATCCACCCATGAATGAAATAGGTATTCCAAGAGACACCCAAAATGCAAGTTTTGGTTTTAAGAACAAAGCCAAAACAATAATCACAAGCAATAATCCATATTCAGCATTTTTCACCATTGTGTCAATTCTTCCCTGCAACAATCTAGCTTGATCATTAAATACATTTACATTGACATTAGTAGGCAAATCTTTCTGCTTCCTTTCGACATATTTTTTAACCGCTTCCGCAACATCTATTGCACTTTGAGTTCCAACTCGGAAAACTGTAATCAGATTTGAAGGTTGGCCATTAAATAGAATATCCAGATCATAATTATCTTTGAACCTGTCATTTATTTTAGCTAATGCACCCAACCGAACTATAGCTCCATCTGGACTTGTTATAACAGGAATTTTAGAAAAATCATCTGGAGTATAACTCTGACTTTCAGCCCTGATTAGAATCTCCCCCTGTCTACTTTCAATACTACCACTTGGTATATTTATTGACCAATTTTGAATCGCCTGAGATATTTTATTAAAAGTAATATCATACTTACGAAGCATAGTTTCGCTTATCTCAATACTTAATTCACGCTCCTGTTTTGCTATAATTGAGCTGAGTGTTATTTCAGGCAAATCATCTATTTCATCTTTTATCTGTTCTGTAAGCTCTAAAAGAGTAAAATCATCTAAGTTTCCATCAACTGCAACAGTTAATACAGGCTGAGTTGTTATAAACTGTCTAACTGTAGGTCGCTCTACATCATTTGGGAATGAATCAATAGCATCAACTTCTGCTTTAACTCTATCCATCATTTCATTCAGATTCTGACCAGGTAAAAGTTCGATATTTACACTTGCAAAACTTTCAGATGCATTTGATGATATTTTCTTTACTCCTTGTAGTCCTTGTAAACGTTCTTCGATTTTTATACATATCGCACTCTCAACATCACTAGGAGAAGCTCCAGGATATACAGCCGTTACATTTATCATATCGATTTCAATATCTGGAAAAACCTCCATTTTTAATAATGGAATAGTAAGTGCTCCAGAAATAATGATAAATGACATCATCAAATTTGCGGCTACGCTATTTTCAACAAACCATTTAATTACTCGTTCCATAATTAAATATCTGAATCCAATTTAAATGTTACTTCTATTCCGTTTACTAATGATGAAAGACGGGAGTTTAACAATCTATCACCGTTTTCGAACCCTTCTCCAATAATCGCAAACTCATTTTCATAGCGTAAAATTTCAACAAGACGATTTGCCAACTTCATATTTTTTGAAACGACCCAAACACTCTCATCTCTTACTGATGTGCGTGGCAATACAAAAACATCATTCATATTAATACCATAGATAATTGCCTGTGCATACTGTCCAACTACGATTGGGAATAACAAATTCTTCTCTATTTTGCTATCAATTTTTGCAATTAAAGCTAACATCCTGGTCTGAGGATCAACTTCCGACTCTGCTCTGATAATCTTTCCGGACCATTCACTTTCACCATTATTTATTATTACATCAAGCTGGTTTTTCGAAACAATTTGCTGCCCATTAAATTCCAAACCAGTAAAAATAACATCTTGATCGGCTATTGGTAAACGAATCTCAAAATATTGAGTTGCATATATATTTCCTAATAGAGTACCTGGGAATACAGTACTGCCAAGCTCAATATTACGTGAACGAACTCGACCATTGAATGGTGCCAAAAAAACTGTCCTCTCTAAATTTCTTTTTGCTCTTTCAAGTGATGCTTTTGCAGCGGAAAACGTTGCTTTTGCCTGAGCAAGTTGTGGTTTTCTAAGGGCTAAATCGCTACCTGCACCCGCACCTACACGTTCCCATTCTTTTGTAGCTAAATCTGATTCAGCTTTCTCACGTTGAAGGTTTACCTCAGCATTAAGCACGCTGGATTCTGCTGTTATTAGAGCAAGTTCATAATCCCGCCTTTCTAATACAATTAAGGTGTCTCCTCTCGAAAAGCTTGATCCTGTCTCCATTAATGGGGATATCCATTCAACCTTAGAACCAATTTCAGATAAAAGAGCCAACTCAGTCTGAGGCATAATAATTCCTTGAGATGAAATAGATGCTTTAATTTCCTGAGGAAAAATCATCATAGTTTTTACATATGGGACGTTTTTCCCTTTTTGATCTGCTCTTGCAGCTGGCTTATTTCTGATCAAAATAGCTGCAATTACTATACTGATCAAAACTAAAGGTATGCCTACGTATTTTTTCATAATCGGATTTAATTTAGTTAATTTATTTTTCGTTATAAGATTTCACATCACCTCCAAGTACTAAAAGAAGCGACAATCTATTTTCTATTCTCAGCCTGCGAATGGTAAGTTCTTGAGATCTAATATCGTTGTATTGTCTTTGACTGTTTAATACAGATTCCAAACTGGTCACCCCACTATCATAGCGTTCTTTAGATAAAGCATATGCATCACCAGATTGCTTAACCGCATTACTTAGTGCTTTCAATTGAATTAATAATGACTTTTCCAAAATAAGGAGTTGTTCTACCTCGGAAAATGAATTCAATAGACTTTGGACTAATTCATATTTCAATTGCTCTGAAAAAGCTTGCTGTAGTTTCACAGCTGATCTTAGCCTTTTCCCGTTAAAAATAGGTGTAGTAATATTTAAACCTAAGTTCCAGATACCATTATCATTATTAAAGACCTCTTTTAGTTCATTTGTTGATGTACCTGCTGACCCGTTTAAAGTAATCCCAGGCAATAGATTTCGTTTGGCCTGGGCAACACGCAAATCTGAAGCTTCAACCTTAATCAATAGTGACCTTACATCTGGTCTTCTATTAAGAATATTTGCAGGGATACCATCAGGAACCATTGGTAGATTTTCTGGTAATCCATTGGAAATGACTATTGTTCCCGATGGATAATCAGCCATCATGATCTCCAACTGTCTTTTTAAACTCATTAATTGATTTTTACGGTTTTCAATTAATAATTGAGATGTTGAAACAGAAGTTTCAGCTAATCGATAGTCAAGACTAGATCTTAATCCCCGATTATAGCGGTCCTTTACTATATCCCTTATTTCGACTAAGCTAGAATAGGACTCCTTAGCAAGTTTTAATTGTTCCGAAACTTCTACACTTTGGAAATAGGTCTGCGCACATCTTACTAAATAAGAAAACCGAACATAGGACAGCTCATAAGTAATCGATTCGTAATCCTTAAACGCTGCTCGACGACCATTTAATATTCTTCCCCATACATCAATTTCCCATTGAAAATTTAAATTTATTCCATAAATCTCATTATCAAAAGAAATTACCTGATCCTTTTGTTGCGCAGTTATTGAACTTGAATCAGTTCTATTACCCATATTTAAAAATGAATCTGCAAAACCGAAACCTGCTAAATTTTGTTTACTTTTATTTCCAGTTCCTATCGCAACCATAGAAGGGAGAATACTGGCACCTCTTATCCTCGCATTCTGCAAAGCTATTTTTTGTCTATGGATGATGGATTTAAGATTTGGACTCTTCGCCTCGACATTTTGTATTATTCTTTCAAGTGTTGTATCTTTAAAGATTTCCCACCATTTTCCAGTATATGGTTTACTATCTGGGATATCAGTAACCCAATTATCTGGGAAATGGATATCTAATGTTTTTACATTAATAGGTTTGGTCGTTGAACAGCAAAACAAAAATAAGGTAAAAATGAAAAGTAATATTTGAGCTGATTTTTTAGTTGCCCATCCAACTTTATTCATCATCTAAGTTAGCTGTAATTCGGGTTAATACTTTTTTAAATATTTCAATATCTTTATTGGATATTTTTTGCTGTACTTCTTCTCTGGTTTGTTCCATAACTGGGAGCACATCAAAAAAAAGTTGTTTACCTAAATTTGTAAGCACCACACGTTTCATACGATGATCGAGCTGGTCAATAACTCTAACCACAAGGTTCTTTTTTTCAAGTGTATCAATGATCTTTGTTATACTCGTCTTATCTTTAAGGCAATATTCTGCTAAGTCCTTTTGGCAGGGATCATTTAATTTCCAAATAGGCCCGAGCACCATCCATTGATCAAGAGATATATCTAAACCAATCTTATGTGTATTTTGGACAAATCGTTTTGTCATAGCACGGTGGGCATTACTTAAAAGCATCCCAAGATTCATATGTAAATTTAGTGATTCACTGTCAGTCATTAGTTGAAGCTACAACTATTATAGTTGCTAATGCAACTATAATTAAGTCCATTCAATTAAATTGAGGATAATCTAATTTAAAAAATCGAAATCTTAAAAACGATAACTTCTAAGACCTGTAGTATTTTCTGGGCTACTCAATTTTTGTTGTTCTTGAACTTTCATTCTCCTTTTCGCCTCTAACAAAACGTCCTGAAAAAGATTAATAATACTAATCGCATTGATTCTTTGAGTCAAAAAATCTGGAATGGAACCTCCTGGATCCATATAAAGACGGTAAGAAACTTCATAATGCCCTTCATCCAGAGGTTTAGCAGACCAAGAACCTGCACCAATATTAAGGTAAACCGCATTATGATCTTTCTGATCAATAAAGCTAGCATAATCTCCTTCTTTATCCAATAAGTACCAATCTACCAAAACATTATTACTATCTTTAGACCATTCATATTCAATCATACGAAAGCAATATTGACGATCGCTAAAAAATGGTAGGGAAACTTGGATATGCTGAAAACCATCTACATAATCATTTGTGATTTTTAATACTTCAGAACTTATAGTATTAGCATTGGATAAAAATTCTCCATATCTATCTAGCTTCATAATTACATTGCGGATATAGTTTGGATAAATATTTGTTTTTTTACTGACTTTTACTGCATAAAGATCCTTTCCAATTAAGGTCATTTTTTCGAACCGGCTACCGTCATTCAAGTAATTTACTGTTATCCATCTTTCTTCCTGATTGAGTGTATCCAAAAGAGTATCAAAGTTTTTACCCCACAAAACTATAAAGAAGAAAAAAAATATCAGAATTTTCCTGAAATAATTATTTTGCATTTTGTAATTAAACAATCTTATAAACCAAAAAAAAGATCAAAAATATAAAATACCAAAAACAAAATATTAATTATGTGAATAGTATTAAATAAAAAATTATATTGATTCTTTTGAGAAAAAAGCAGCTAAATGAGGCAGATATAACTTATTAGTAAAATAAACTAAGCCAATTTCAAGGGTAAAGGTAGATGGCAAACCAACATTTAAAGGCTGTAGAGCACTTAAGCCAATAAGGGAAAATAAAATTAATAAATCCGTAATTGACCAAAATCCATGGCCCAACAAATCTGTGTGTACAATATAATTAGTAGAAATAATAACTCCAGAAAAAGCTAGAGCTCCATAACGCATCACACTTATAAAAAGAGGTAATCCTGAGTTATCATATATAGGTTTAATTCCAGCATCAAAACCCATACTTAAAACAATAGCTTGCAAAATTCCAATACTTATTAATATTGCTTCAAATTTACGATGCTCAGATGTTAAGGTATCTTTCAAAATAAACAAGGTGAGTAAAGTTGTGAATAGAATTGTACCCTGGAGCATTGTAAGAGTTAGAAATTGTCCTCGGTGGATATATGTCAAACAAAAAAAATAAGTTCCCATTGCTAGAGGTAAGTAACGAATTCTGAAAAGTTTTTTATACGGCCAAGGATCTGTATTAGTGGTTTTAAATTTATTGATTAGCTTCATTAATAATATAATAAAGTACCGAGGAATAAATTCAATAAAAGCAAAAGCAGATAAACTGATAAGATAAATAACAAGTAGAATAATATTATTACCAATAAAAGAACTGGGCAATATAGCAAATAAGCAACCAATACCAGCAAGCAGGAATATCGCCATTAGGGTACCATTTTCAGATTTACCATAATGGTAAAGTTGGTAGTGAAGATGAAGTTGGTCTGGTTCAAGTGGATGTTTTCCCCTCTTTATACGTGACACAAACACTCTTGTTGTATCAGCAATTAAATAGGAAGCCAAAAGAATAAAAGGTGTAATATTTATTTTATTACTAATTATACTATTACCAGATGCTACATAAAATAATAAAGGCATCACAGCTAGATGGTAACCTAGAAATAGACTACCTGCGTCTCCCATGAAAAACCGTGCAGGTTTCTGATTAAAATGCAGAAAAGCAAGTAATGAAGAGCCCACTATGACATTTATATAAGCAAAATAGGGCGCTCCATGAACATAACCCATAAGTCCACCAGCAAGGGTTACGATGAACATAAATCCTCCTGCCAATCCATCCATACCATCAATGAGATTGATAGCATTAGTTATACCTATAAACCAAAATAAATAGATTATGAAGAGAATATATTTATTTACTGGAAGAAAGTATCCAAAAAAGATAACAGCATCAATTTGAGAGTAAAATTGGAGTAGTATAAAAAAACCTACAAATAGCTGAATAGGTAACTTATAGTGCCAAGATAGAGTAAAATAGTCATCTAATGCACCTAAGATGAAAAGGCTAAAAGCACCCATAAAATACCAATTATAATTCCCATTTTCATTTAGCAAAACCCAGCCAATTATTATAATAACCAAGGAAAAGGCAATACCACCAAAACGTGGAGTAGGATGAATATGAATTTTCCGATCCGATGGATGGTCCATAAAAAAGGTAGGATCCATATATCGTAACAAAAAGCGAGAAAGCCATAGGGTAAGGGCAAACGAAAGCGTGAAATATGATATAGTTAGCATAAATTCCCTCGAAATATAAACACCCTTATGATATAGTAAAAATTATTCAAAAAAAAAAGCGACAAAACAATTTATCGCTTTTTAAAAAATGAATATTTTATTTTTTAGAAGCCATAATCTAATCGGACACCAACTCCGCCCCAACCAGAAGCATTACCAGGGTCAGCTATTTTTGAGGAATAAAATCCCTCACCTCCAACCAAAATATTAAATGGCAGTCCAAGTGACTTTTTCATGAGCCGTTCAAGGGAAACACCTGCAAAACCTCTAAGTCCCATACCAGCACCAATATTCCCAGCATGACCTTCTACAAACACAAATTTAGCAAGAGTCAGATTTCCACCAAATCCTATAATACTTGGATCAAAACTATTACTAACACCATCTTCACCTTCGTATGACCCTGAGTATGATCCAAATGCCATACCTACAGTAAATCGGAGCCCCTCTCCAATTTTAAATCCAAAAGGTGTGGTAATTACAATACTTCCTCCAAATGGAACCGTAGAAAAAGATTCACCAGCAACGAAGCCTGGTGTGGAAGCGATACCCACACTAAAACCTTCTAAAGGGCTTGCAGGGGCTTCTTCAACATATTCGAGGAGTTCTTCTTCACCCACTGAATCATCATCTACTGCCTCTTCTTCTACAACAGCCTCTTCTACATTTGCTTCTTCTACGCTTGCTTCTTCTACATTAGCTTCTTCTACCGCACCTTCATCCTGCGCCAGCACAAACCCAACACCAAATAAAAGGGTAATGAAAATAAAATAAATAGACTTTGTTTTCATATTTTAATCCTTTCTTGTAAAATGAATCAAATTCGACCCAAACTTATGAATATTTTTCCCAGTAACAAAAAGATTTAATGAATTGATTTTTGTGAAAAGATTTTATTGATTTTCGCTTTTTTACTACGATTTATTATCAGGTTTAGAAAAAAAGTATATTTTTATAAAAAATCAAATTCAGTTGGCTCTTAAATATTTATGGTACGTAATCTATTTGAACAGATTAAATCGCGATATCAAACTCGTGTTTGATATCCAAATTAAAAAAGAATCCTAGTTTAAGTTTTTCTATCAAACCATTCGCAATTTCATAAGGAAAAGGTATATTTGTATAACCTGTTTTTAGTGATGCAAATTTTATATTGTATGTTAAAGATGATTCGAACATATGAAAGACTTTTACTGGTGGTGTGGGATAAAGGTCAAATAATGTATTAAAATTTGCAGATTTTGTCTGGATGCTGTTACTACCTTTCTCCATCCAAATATATTCTATACTAATTTTTAAAATATCTTGTTTTATCCAAGAATTAGCTTGAAATCTGAGAGATTGCAAATCACCACCAAATGGATACCCAATCGAATGCCCTCGATTTTGCCAGGTAGTAAATTGACCTCGATCAGAATGAATATAAGTCCATGAATCAATTTTTGTATAATCAATTAACCATTTTAAAATGCTATCTATAAATAATAATTCACCCTTTAATCCCAATTTCCATCCTAACATATTTTGTACTGGATCTTCACGATATTGGAAATCATCAATTATAATTTCACCATAAAAGCTTATGTTTTTATTATGTTTATAAATAGAAACAATATAAATCATAAAATTATCATTATTAAAATTATTTATACTTAAATCATCACCATCTGGATGTATGGATATATATGGTATTAGAGGATTTAAATACATTAAATCCACAGATCTATTTTCTCCAGTAAAAATAACCTGTTCACCAATTATTAGAGTTAATCTATCATTCAACCTTGAAAAAGATAAATCATGCCCTGCAATAAATCTCTTTATTCGTTTTTGTTCCCATTTTTCGGATCCTAATTGACCGACAAAGAATTGACCTGAAACTTTTTTAAAGTTTAAATTAAATCTAAATTGATCATATGCTGGAAACTGAAAATTATGTATAATTGAATTTTTAATTCCATTGTCTATAGAAATTTTTTTCCTTCCTAGCATAAATGACCAATTCATAGAAGTAAATTTTATATAAGCTTGTGTAAATCTCCCATTAACCCCCAATCTTGAAAAATCAGTACCTAGGAGTTGTTTGCCAACAGTTTTTTCAATGACTGAAGGTTCTGAAATAATTGACCAGTTATCACTGTTAAATGACATAAATCCACGAACATATTTATAATTATAATATGGAGAATTGGAAATAAGAAAATCAACAGATGAAAATAAATTCCGTGATTTACTATCACCAAATAATATTGAAGAACTAACAATAAATGATAGTGATAAAATTAGCAAAAAATAAAAACTGGATTTTTTCAAATAATTAACAACTATTTAGGGTTAAATATGGGATGTTTAGGTAAACCTCTGAAAAAATAATTATATATTTTAAAATTAGGCATGAATACAGAAAAAATAGTTGCTATTATTAACAAGAAATCAGTGATAACAGACTGGTTTTTACAATACCATAATTCTAGTTCTCCCTTATAGGGAGCAATTTCTTTTTGGTAATACTCTAAATTTTTTTGGTGATCATTATTAAAGTATTTTTCTTCAGATCTGAAAATAATAGATGAAATACCACTTAAACCAGGTTTGTTTTTAGAAATAATATTTTTTATATCATCATCATAAAAGTTAAAATGTTCGCTTACAGTAGGTCTTCGACCAATAATACTCATATCTCCTAATAAAACATTAATTAACTGAGGTAGTTCATTAATCTTATATTTTCGTAATATTCTCCCAAAGGGTAAAACACGTGGATCATTTTTTAAAGTGATATTACCACCAACCATATCGGGGCTATTTTTTAGCATAGTGGCAAATTTTAACAGATTAAATGGAATATTATTTTGGCCAATTCGTTTTTGCTCATAAAAAATAAATCCCTCTCCTGTCAATTTTAAAATCATGATTACAGGTATAAGTAAAGGCGTTAGAACAATTATAGCAATTGAGCATAGAATAATATCAATAACTCGTTTCAGCATTACATTTTATCATCAAGATATTTATTGGTTTCTATATGTTTAAAATTTGGGACAAATTCATCGAATAGTTGTATAATGTCCTTTTTAAACCAATTCTTCTTTGACTTAATCATTTCTACTTTTTTTAAAAAATAGTCCAATTTTTGTTTATTAAACTTTAATTCATTTTTAATTATACCTATGTTATTGAATCGGCTAAAATCAATCCTTTCATCTTCTGTAAAAAATTCTTCAAAATCTTTCTCACCAGTTGTATCACTCTTAAAAAAATAGCACGGCCATCTTTTGTTTTTTAAAACAGAATGAACATTTCTCCTAGCTTCATCTTCTGATTTACAGATTAATGGTTTATAACCAAGTTGATTTAAATATTTAATTGCAATTTGGCGGAATGAAATAAGATTTAGTTCCGCATTTAATTTCGGGAAAAAAATTTCTTTATTTTTTCCAAGTAAGCCTGATAGCAGACATAATTCACCAGCCTCACTAGGAACCAAAAAATAGCGCCTTATATCAGATGGAGCCGAGAGAGGTTGTTTTTTTTGTATTCGTTGATTAAAACCGTAAAGTAAACTTCCATCAGAAAATGCCACATTAGCAAATCGAGCAGTGGATATATCAATATAATTACTTTTCTGCATTAAGTAATATTCCATAATTCTTTTAGATGCCCCCATCATACTTACTGGATTTGCAGCTTTATCTGTCGAAACACAAAAATATTTTTTCACACCATTATTTATTGATTGATCAATAGTATTAATTGTATTTACAATATTTACATTAATCATCCTCATAAGTGTATATGGGTCGCTTTCACTTCTAACATGTTTTAAAGCTGAAAGATTAAATATATAATTGAATCTACCGTTTTCTTTTATGTATTGTTCATATTCTTTAGAACCTATATCCAATGCAAATGTTTTGAATTCTCCTTTTATATAGCCAGAAGAACTTCGCAGGTCTCTAACTACTTCAACCAAATTATTTTCACTTATATCTACTAGGTGGAGTTTTTTGGGGTTTCTTTGAAAAATTTCTTTTGTAAGTGCTTGCCCGATTGATCCAGCTGCACCTAGTACCAAGAATGAACTTTTTTCAATTATTTTCGAAAGTTCTTTATTATACTTAAAGATATCATCAGAGAATAATCCTTTTTTTCTTCCAATTAACTCAAAAATATTCATCATATGCTATTCAAATAAATTAATCTCGCTTTTTAAGCCAATTTTGAAATTATAGAAAATTTAATAGTGTTTATATAACATTATTCTTAACAATGATCAAATTGAACATCATCTATAGTAAAAGGGATATCTATATAGGATCGTATTTTTGTTGATGGGAAAATATTATCAGTTATAAGCTTTATAGAATTTTCTTTTAAAAAAATATTATTAAACATTTTACCTAACTTATAAATTATTTCTATGAAAAAAACTGGGATATATAATGCCCATTTTGCTTGTTGTGACTGCAATAATTGATTATATGTATATTCTTTTGCATCCGATAGATTATAAACCCCTGCTGGCAATTTATCATACATAATATTTTCAACTACTATACCTATATTTTCCAAATTGCATAAGGATAATTTTTTAGAACCATCACCAATTCTATAAAATAGATGGCCAATCTTTGTGCGGCGAATTATATTTAATTTAATATCTGAACTATAAACTGGTGATAAACGTAAAATCCATGATTCACTCTTATAGTTATCCCTCAGATATTTTTCTGCTTCTAGTTTAGATATTGCATACGGACTTGATGGCTCTTGAACTGATTCTTCACTATAAATTTTTTGCTGATATTTTTCACCATAAACTGCTATAGTGCTAGCAAAAATAATTTTCTTAACTCTTTTATTATTTTCTTCTAATGCTGAAAGCAGATTTATCAATGTTCCACTATTTACTTTCTTAAATTTTTTTAAATCCTTCCCTTTGCCTTTTGAATGAGCTAGTCCCACTAAAAAAACCAAGACATCAAAGATATTGCAATTTTTAGCAAATTCCTCTACTTTGCTCACATCGGTAAGATCTATTTTGGTAAAATCTTTTTTTATTGGACTTTCATGATAACTAATTGATTCCGTTGGTACTTGCATTTCTAATCGAGAAAATAGCTCTGAACCAATATTACCATTAACACCAGCAATTAATATCCTCATTACTTATTTCAAATTATATTTTTGGTATTATTTTTCAATTACTTAAAGTTTATTGATTTTAATAAGCCAGGTGCTAATAATAGATCTTCAGGGGTGCCGATATCAATAAATAATTCATCGAAAATAACAGAACCTATTTTTAAACGAGTTAGATTATCGGCTATAAAATCACTAAACAAAAAAAAATCAACACCATTATATTCATTAAAAATTGTATTCTTGATAATACAGATTCCACCATTAATATTTCCATTTTCTTTAAATTCTTTTTCTTTAAACTCGATAACACTTCCATTATCTTTCGTTCTCACAAAACCATATCTAGAAAAGTTAGACATTGGTTTAAGTGCAATGGTAATATGATTATTATTTGTTATATGACTTTCAAGTAATTGATCAACTGCAATTTCAAAGTAAGTATCACCATTTATTACAATTATATTTTCATAAATTGTTTTTCTAAGCGCAGCTTTTATTGCTCCACCTGTGCCTAGAGGCATTTTATCATTTGAATAAGTTATTTTTATGGAATCATAATTATTATTATAATATTGTTTAATTATTTCACTTTTATGGTATACTGATAAAATTGCGTGCGATATACTATGCTTCTTCAAATAATCAAATATATAATCCAAAAATGGTCTATTGTTGATTGGAGCCATAGGTTTCGGAATACTTTTTATTTTGCTTTTTAATCGAGTTCCAAATCCACCTGCTAGTATAATTGCTTCCATAATTTTAAATAAAACCTTTTAATGAATTTATCACACTAGTACCTAACCCTTCAGTTTTTAAATTAATTGATCGACATTTTAAGGAATTTTTGATTGGAGTATGATCAAATGCCATTACAAGCAAGAAACCACCTCCCCCAGCACCAAGTATTTTTCCTCCCAATGCTCCTTTTTTTATTGCTTCTTCATACATTAACTCAATACTACTATTTGAAATTTTGTTAGACATTTGTTTTTTTAATTGCCAATTATAATTTAATAATTTTCCAACAAGTTCTAAATCTTGATTTATAAGAGCAATTTTAAATTCTTCTGTCAGAGAAACCATCTCTTTCATAATATTAACTTTATTTTGTTTTGACATATTCTGTTTTTGTTCCTTCAAAACAAAGCTTGCACTCCTATTTGTTCCTGTATAGTATAAACGCATAGTCGATTCAAATTTATTAAGAAAACTTTTATTGATGTTTACTGGTGATATTTCTACTTCTTCATTATGATGGAACTTAATATGATTTAAACCGCCGATAGCTGCAGCATATTGGTCTTGCTTGCCAATCGGTTCATTTAATGTGTTAATTTCAATCTCACAAGCTTCCTGCGCCAACAGCAATTTTGGTTTGACTATTCCTTTATAAGCATAGAGAGCATGAAGTAAACCTACCGTAAAAGAACTTGACGAACCTAGACCAGTACCTGATGGTATATCAGCGAAACTTGCTATTTCAATACCGCGATCTATTCCGACCCTTTTAATACACTCTTTGATAATTGGATGATTTATATCATCAATAGATTCCACATCTTCAGTCTTCGAATATTTTAAACGAATTTTTTCATGGAAATAAGGATGTATAATAATATACATATATCTATCTATAGAAGTACTTATAACTGCACCATAGTTATTAAAATTATAATATTCTTTTAAATCTGACCCACCCCCAATAAAGCTTACTCTGAATGGAGTTCTTGAAATAATCATTACTTAGTTAATATTATATTTCATTAATTAGGAAATATTTTTTGATTTAATTTTTTTTATATAATGAACAATTCTGGTTTTTAACAGAATAGATAGATAGCGATCTGGTATTAAATGAATTATATAGAAAAATACTAATGCAACGATTCTAAGCCTAAATGGCCAAATACTTTTACTATGCTTTTTCATTACAAAAAAATAGTTTCTATAATGTTCCCTACCTCGCTTAAAGTTTTCATCATCTGGGGTCCTATAGTAAACTAATTTTTCTTGAATATTATGCATTTCTTTATGATGGGATAAAAATCGTAACCATAATTCTAAATCTTCAGCTTTATTTAAATTCTCATCAAATAGGCCCACATCATTCAAATCATTCCTTTTGAACATTACAGAACTATTTGCAATAGGCATTTTGAATAAAAAATTTTTCCTAATTTCCGAATTAAGCTCAGGATATGTTCTTTCACCAATTATTTTATCTTTTAAACTAACTAAATAAAGATTTGTACCAATAACACTGGTGCGAATATTATCTTCTAGAAACATAATCTGTTTTTTAAACTTATCGGGGTGATAGAAATCATCACTATCAACTATTGCAATATATTTACTTTGACTATTTACTATTCCATAATTTCTTGATGATGAAACACCTGGCTTGTTATCATTAATCAGTAAATTAATTTTATCATTTTGATTATTTAGTGAATCTAGATAAAGAAAGTTTTTATCTTTGTTAGAATCAATTATTACAAATACTTGAAAATCTTGAAATGTTTGATTGATTAAACTATTGATGCATTTTTTTAAAAATAAAATATTCTCATCTTTAGTTGCCATTATAATCGAGAGCAATGGCATATCAAATACTAATTGAATAAAAAAATTAAATATCCAAGAAACTAAGTTGCTTCTTCTATCTCAAAATCTCTTGGAACTTGTACAGGTTTTGGCACATTATTCGGATACTGGTATTCAGATTTATTTTTTGTTTTTTCAATTTTAGTTATTTGGTTTTCAAACCTAGTCTTAAATCGATTTGCACCATAAGTTCCCTTCCTTAAAAAAGATTGAAATCTCAAACCAGCTTTCAAATTCCTAACTAATTCTGATGGCCTGAAAATCGTCTGAGATAATTTATATAATAAATATCTCGGTCTCGTATAATATTTTTTCCTTGCATAATCACACCAATCAACAATTTCTTCTTCGGACATATCTGGCATTCTTACTACACTATTATGATATCCTTCTTGCGTAACCCAATCTCCATAGGAGTTTACAGTTAATAAATCATTTTCCTTTGCCCATATATAATCTGGAGTGCCAGGATAAACAATTAACGGAAAGAATTGCATTGTATCATCATTCAATTGCAATGCAAGATCAAGAGATTGTTGAAGCGTATCTCTTGTATCACCTGGATTCCCAACCATAAAGCAACTATGTACCATAATATCTGCTTTTTTACAATTATTAGAAAACTCAATTATTTGCTCGGACTTTGCTCTTTTTCTCATTTTATCTAAAACTTCTTGATTAGCACTTTCATAACCGACAGTAAGCAATACACAATTTGCCTTTCTCATTAGTTTTAGAGTTTCAATTTTTAAACCTACTCTTACATTTGTATACCATTTTAGCTCAATACCACGCTTTATTTTTTCTTCACAAAATTCATGGACTCTTTTTACGCTGCCAGCAAATGTATCATCCTCTATCCCTACTTCTTTTACCTGAGGAAGATTCTTTTCTATCCATTCAAATTCATCTACAATATTTTTTGCAGACCTCATTCTATATTTTAGATCATGAATTGCATAAGGATAAACACAAAATGTGCATCTATCAGTACAACCTCGAGCTGACATAATCATTACTTCGGGATAGTCACAGGCCCCGAAAAAATAGTCTTCTATAATTAAGTGATCATTGTAAACTTTACTTACAAATGGTAGTGAATCTAAGTCCTGTATTTGAGGTGCTTTTTCATTGTGAAATATTTTTCCACTTACTTGAAACGAAATACCCTTTATATTTTTAAATATATTTTCTTTTTCTTTATTTGAAAGACTATTTGGCTGAATATTTTCTAATGAATTAGCAACTTCAACTACAGTTTGATCTGCTTCGCCACGAATAATCAAATCAAGACTTTTTTCCATACCTAGAGTTTCATCCGGAAGAGCTGATGGATGTGTCCCCATCAGGCATGTAATAACATTTTGGCCTAATACCTCTTTAATTAATCTAGCTACATTTAAATCATCAATAATACTGGGCGTTGAAGTATCTAATACAACTAATGTTGGTTCAAAATCTTTCACGACTTTAAGTGTGTCATCTAAAGCGACTCTTCCCGAACAAGAATCAAACAATTTTACTTTATGCCCTTCTTTTTCGCAATTCCCTGCTGCATATGCTAACCATATCGGGTAATAAACGGTTCCACTTTTTGTGACCGCGGGGCTTCTTGATGTTCTTGAAAATTTCCCATGTTCAACTTTGAATGGTGGATTTAAAAAAAATGCTTTCATAATTATGCCGCTACTTTTGGTCTTACATATCTTTTGAGAAACCCGCCAAAGTTTTTTACATATCTAAAAAATTGCTTTGGATTTTCAACTGATTTCAATCTATCGAAAATATATGATGGCCTCAGATAAAATTGTCTTAGACCATATGCGGCAGCATCATAGATCTCTTCAGCAGTCAGATCTGGATAATTATATACAGGAATTTTTAAAGGGTCATAAAGATCCCATTTTTTATGCTTTAAATATCCTGCTTCTTCCATTTGTCGATAGAAACCAGTTCCTGGAGCTGGAACAGCAATCCCAAGCGTAATAAAAGAAGCTTTTAATGTCTTTAAAAAACTTATTGTTTCATACATAGATTGTTTTGTCTCACCCAAAAATCCAACTACACAGAATAATAATATATCTATATTAGCATCTCTAGACATTTTTACTGCATTTTTTATATAATCCAGTCTGACACCTTTCTTAATATTTTTTAAAACTTCATCATCAGCACTTTCAAAACCAACGCCAATAGTGTGACATCCTGCTCGCTTCATTAGAACTAATAATTCTTCATCCAAACAATGAGATCTTGTTGTACACCACCATGAAAGATCAATTTTTTCATCAATCATTCTTTGAAATATTTCTTTATTCCAGTCGTGATCGAATGTAAAAGTTGCATCATTAATAAAAACTTCTTTAAAACCAATCTCTCTAACCCATTTCATTTCCGATATTATACTATCGACACTACGTTTCATAACATTGCCAAAAAAAGAAGGTTGGCAACAAAAACTGCACTTAGCTATACATGATCTACTAAACTGGACCATTGTCTTTGGCGAACGTCTCATTGTAGGATCTGCATACAAACTTTGGTCTAATTTATCATGTGCAGGAAATCCTAAATCATCATAATGCTCTAATTGCGGATGCGGTACAGTTTTATTTAATTTCCCAAATTCATCACGATATACTATACCCTTTGCTTTAGATAAATCATCACGATTATTAACGATATCTAATGCGACAAGCTCCCATTCATTAGAATAAATACCGATATCCAAATCAGGCGATTCATTAAGTGTTTCATTAGTCAGCTCCATAATATGAGTTCCGAAAGCAACTGTAATACATTCAGAATTAATTTTTTTTGCAATTTTTGCTAATTGAACATCACTATAAATTGTACATGTTGATGTTGAAAAAAATATTATATCTGGTTTATTTAGATTAAATAATTTCTTTATATCTTCAAAACTTTCCCTTGAATTATTAGAATCATGGAAAATATTATCAAATCCATTCTTTCTAAGATATCCAGACATCCAAAGAACATCAATGGGTGCTTTACGGAAATCACTTTTATTTGATCCATTGCCTCCATAAATACGCTGCACACCATTTTTCGATGTAGCAGGAGGTTCAATTGTATAAATATTCATATTTGTTTTATTTATTTTACTTTTTATAATGGAAAACTGATAATTCCTATTTGCAAATATAGTTTATAATACGGCTGTTTATATAATCAATATTACTATTTTCTTTATAATCATAATATATTCTAATTACAGGATCCCACATGGATTTTCGGATAATTAATTTTTCAGTATTATTATCAATAATAGGGATTAAACTATCGTATAAATCTTTAACAAACAATCTTGATGAATAATTATTCCTTATAGGTATGTCCTTGGTCAATCTATTAAAATGGATTAATTTATATAACTGATCAGGCAATTGGTCTTTATAATGTGACAAAATTTCTAAAAAATAGAACACTGTTAAAAGACCATCCATTGTCAATGATTTTTTTGGGAAAAAATAATGGCCTGATGGCTCTGCTCCAATCAGACACTGATGGTTTAATACTTTATTTACAACATTTCTATCCCCAACTGCTACTTGTTCTAGTTTAAATCCCAGATTTTGGCAATTAAGTTCAAGACCTTTATTGCAAATTTCCGTAGAAACAATAGATTTAGAAGAGCTTTTGGATGAAAGATAATTAGCAAATAAAATTAAAAGTTTTTCAGTCTCTATAATCCCATAGTCACGACTTACAAAAATCACTCTGTCTCCATCCCCATCAAATGCAATACCATAATCAAAATCATTTGTTTTAACTAAGTCTAGCAAAATTTGAGGTTCTAAAGCACCGCATTTAAAATTTATTTTTTTACCTTCTGGTTTGTCATTTATATAATTGATAGATTTAAAATTTATCAATGATTTTCTAGCGATTGAATGAAACGCCCCAAAACTACAATCTACAAGAATCTTTTTTTCCAGCGTTAAATCTGGGAATCTTTCTATTAAACTATACTCATATCTTTTAGCTAAACTTGCTTTAAAACGGGTAGAGCCAATTTTTTCATTTTCTTTTTTTTCTAGGACCCCTAGTTGAGATAAAATATCAGATTCAATAATTTTTTCAGATTTTTCATCCAGCTTTACCCCACTGCTACTAAATAATTTTATTCCATTATTCTGTGCTTTATCATGTGAAGCTGTAATCATTATTCCAAGCGAATATTTATCTTCTTTAAGCGAAAATGATAAACCAGGTGTAGGCATAATACCTGCTGAGACAACATCTATACCATTATAATTTAGAATACCACTGATAAGATTCTCAATTATGTTACCCGATATTCTGGTATCTCTCCCAATCAAAACTGGGACATTATTTAAGTTTTTAATATGGAAATATGATATACTTCGAGCAAAAGCTATAATAAACTCAATGGTCATATATTTTTCGCCAAATTTTGAGCGAAATCCATCACTGCCAAATACTTTCACAATAAAAAATTCAAGTCTGATGGTTCACTTAGAGCGATATTGTTAAATAAGCTAACATCCTTTTTAGAAGATATTACCTTTAGCTCATCAATAAACTTATTAATAAATAGAATATTTAAGGGGAATGTATACATTTCTTCTAACTTAGGTATTCTGATAATTGGAATAATACGTTCTATTTTATGTTTCACACTGTAATTAATTTTCATTCGCATATTATCAAATCTTTGATCTCCAATATTTGTTATAATTATTGGAACATTATTGTGCGAAACAAGCTTATCTATTTCAGGTTTGATATCACTTTGGTATCCTTGCCTCCAAATATTTGCAATAAATGCAATGATAGCAGCCTCTGCTGAAATATCAATATGTTTATGGTTTTCCAAAACATCAAATGCAGAAGCACGATTAAATGTTGATATTAACCTGCTTGAAGCATATTTTGCAGTATTATAGTTTATACCGCTACCAATACATTTCCAGTTTTTTTTGGATAAAAACACATTTGCAGCATCATTTAGCTCACTTTTGAAATGATTGGAATATTGTAAATAATCAAAAGCTGATTCTAATTGATTGAAATTTTTTTCTATAAAATTGTTCCAATGATCAATACTGTGAGTCCTAAATCCTTTAAGCAAAATATTAACTATAAAAAAGCATTTTAATAAGTCATCTGGCAAGCCCGAGTAAGAATTGTTACCTACCGGTATTGTATTATTTAAATCATTGTAATCATTAGATAAAATAAAATGCAATCTTCTTTTTGTATCAATTTCATCTAATAACTGATCAGTTCTACTAGATTTTTTATTTGTAATCAATATCCAATATTCATCATTGCTATTTTTAGCCAAAGAATATTCATAATACTTTGCTAATCTAAAGTTTATACCTAAATCAAACTTATAATTTATATTATTTAAAAAATCTATAATAAAATTCCCATATAGATCAAAAATACCATCGATATAAATAAATACTTCTTTATAGTTATTTAATCTATTAAGCAAACTAGTTTCACTATAATTAATTACTGACTTTAAAAATGGTTTAAATTCAGAATGTTCTGATTGTCTATTCAATTCTAACTGAAGATTTTCATTATTTTCTCCAATATTAAAATTTTCAATGGCTACATTTTCCCCTCTAACCGCACCTACTGTAATTGTCTTAGCCTGGTGTTTAATTGTATCTATCGGCCTCAGAGTAAATAAGTATAAATCTTTTATAATGGATTTTAAAAATTTCATTTCAGCAGAATTGGTATTCATTTTTTTTTGTTTATACATTAGAATTGCTTGATTTAACTCTGATAACTGTAAAACTGAAAATCCTTCATTAAAACGTCCTTTTTTTATTTGACTTAAAAAAGAATTCCAACTTTTCTCAAATACTGCAAAGTTCTTGTTTAAACTATATTGTAAATCATTAAAATATTTTTTTCTTTCATCAAGCGCAAGTGCAGCATAATAACTTAATACTTGAGTAATAATTATAGTTGGAATAAATGAAAAATATTTGTTTGTTTGAGGAATTTCAATCAAGACAAGATTCTTTTGATTTTTATAATTTTTAAAAGATTTTGATAATGATTTATCATCATTTATAAGAACTATAGAATTATTTAGGTGAAGTAATTTTTTTATTTTTCCTTCAAAAGTACTTACTCGCTGATTGGTCATATATGTCAAAAAAGAATTCGTTATCTTATATTTTATAAATTGGTCAATATGCATATAAGGTAAAGTATGATAGCAACCTTCAGAATATTTTATCCTAGCTTCCATTGCACAAACTGAATTCGGTGAATCATCATGTATTATATACCAAGAACTATAATTACGCCCTATCCTCATTAATTTATTTAGACTTTGATAATTATCAACTATTTGGAAAGTCTGATCGATTTTTTCAGGCACATCCCTAAGCAGATCTATATGTTTTCTTATACGATTTGAATATTTAGGATTTTGTTTATCCAATTGAGAAGAAATGTATAAAGTTAATATATATCCTACAATAACTTGGGCAGTGTAGGTTTTGGTAGAAGGAACAGCAATTTCAATATCTCTACCACTACCAATGTATAATGTGCCATCTACTAAAAATGTTACATCACCTTCTCTTTTATTTGCAATGGCTAAAGCATTTGCTCCTCTTTCTTTAGCCATTTGAACATAAACATTTGTATCAATTGTAGTACCAGACTGTGCAATCACAATAACTAAAGTATCCTCCATATTAGGGCTTAGATAAAAAGCGCTAGCTTCAGTTGCTATATGAGGCTCAATTTGAATATGCGAGAAATAATTTCTTAATATATGTCTCATATACATCGCTATTGCTGCAGCAGCCGTATAGCATGTGCCCATACCTGTAATAATCACTTTTTTAAATTGATGTTTTTTCAATTTTTCAATAATCTTATTTGGGACTTGTTTATCATCTATAACAACACAATTTCTTATATTTTTTTCTTCAGGATTTTGCAAATATCCTAAAATTGTTCTTAGTACGATATCTTTAGTTTCCCTTATTTCCTTTTCAAGAAAATGGTTATAATCTGCTTTATCAATATCACGTGTTGTAATATTTGTGGTTTTTAATTCATTTTTCCCAACAATATATTCTGGCCCACTTCCTAATTGATTTACCTTTAGATTAAAATTATTGCCATAAGTAGGAAAATTTTCAGAAAGCAAAAAAATAGAACCCGATTTTACAGGATAAAAATATTTACAGGATTCAATTAATCCATAAACATCCGATGCAAACATTATGCTATCATTGGATATACCAATATAAAGGCCCTGTTTACCATTGCAACATAAAATAACCGATCCAGGAATTAAGGATCCTTGGATTGCAGCCGTGAAGGATCCAGAAAAATCTTTTATGGTTTTACCTACTAAATCTAAATCGAGTGATTCAAGTTCTGTTAGTGCAATAGGGAATGCAAGGCAATCTGTAGTACATTCATTATCATAGTTTTCATAATCATGTTTCGAATATTTGGAGATAATATTCTTATAATTGTATATATCTCCATTCATAGAAGTTAGGATGAGTGGAATATTAATATTCTTTTGGTCCTTTGTATTAGTTATTGGATGGCAATTACTAATATTGACATCACCAACTGAAGCCCATCTAGTATGGATTACAATAGAACCAGATGTGAAATTCGAATTATTAATAGCATCTTTAATAATAGCATTATTTTTTATCTTTTCTTTTAGTTCATTAGCATTATCCCCTAAAGAGCCAATAGTATTTGAAGTTTTAAAAATAAAGGTCAGTACACCGTTGTTTCTAACAACCTCATAATAGAACTGTTCTTTCAAATCATTAGATATATAATTTTCATAAGAATTCTTATTCATATTATTTATACACAATTGAATTGAGATGCCGAGTGAATCTCTGCCTCTAAATTCAAGGCGATTATCAATAGCATTGATTACATTGGATAAACTTTTATAAAAAATAATACTTGAATCTTCTTGTAATAATTTTTTTTTAGCTTCAAAGTAATTTATCATATCTACTAGATTTGGAATTTCTCTTGCCAAAAACCAGTGACAATCAAGTATGGATTCATACTCTTTGTATTTCATGTTAAAATAATCAGGTGTTTTTCTTTTATCAATTTTAGATATAATCTTCAACCAAGAATCTGCAATTGATAAAATTTCTTTCGATAGCTGCTTGATTTTATTCCTTTCATCTTGATTTTTAAAATATCTTAAAAAATTTATATTTGATTTATAATCCCAACATAATCCAAGCAAATCTGAAACTTTATTTTCTTCTTTTTTGATAGCATTAAGCGCAATCTCCAATTCATCTATTTTGACTTCTATCCCTTTATAAAATTTTTTTCTAAATATTGTTCCTGCAATTCCGCACATAATTAATTATTCTCTGTAAATTTTATATTCATTATCTCAATTTAATTTCGAGGGTAATCATTACTATTTACCATATTCCAGATAATTTTTTCAGTGATTCTAATATTTTTATTTATATCAAACATCTTACGAACACGCTTTTTTCCATTTATTCCCATTTTTATTCTTATCTTTGGATTATTTAACAGGTATTTTATTGCAGCTGCAAGGGCATTGGGGTTCATCGAAGGAACTAATATGCCAGTATTCCCATCATCTACAACCTCGGTTAGTCCTCCAACATCCGATGCAATAACAGGTATTTCCATTGCCATTGCTTCTACAGCAGACATCCCAAATGACTCTTGTAGGGATGGAACTATTAATACATCAATATTTTCAAGTTCTTCTTTAAGATTAGGAACAAACCCCTTAAAATTAATATATTGTTCAATTCCATTACTTAATACCCATTTATGAAGACTGCTCCTTTCTCTACCATCTCCAATTATTTCACAAAAAAAATTAGTTATACTTTCTCCTAAAAGTAATTTAATCGCTTTAAAAAGATAAATATGGCCTTTTACTCCATCAAAAACAGCCACCATACCAATATTTACAAAATCACCAGGTCTTTGTTTTTGCTTATTTTTTTTTATTTTTTTCCATTTATTTATTTCAATACCACTATAGATGACTGAAAAACGATCTGGTATTTTACCATTTATGGCAAAAGAATTCCCTACAATATTGGAAACACAGAAAACTTTATCTATAAAATATTTTTGAAAAAATAATAATATCCTATCTATAACTGATTTTCCAAGCTGATCATTGCAGTGAGTAATAATTTTTATTCCAGCCAATTTTGCCGCAGGTATACCAATTATTTTTGAAAGATTATCATGCACATGCAATATTTTTACTTTATGAATTCTAAGTTTCTTGAATAATCTAATAGATGCTATTAATAAATAATAAAAATATTTTATAAAAGAAACTGGATTAAAACGAACTTGATCTCTATAAATGGAAGTTATTCGTTTATCAATCGGAACATAAATTACTGGAATATTATTATCCTTAATTTGATCAATAATTCTATTTCTTGTCGAATTAAATACAATAGGATTGAAAAAATTACGATTGATTTTTGTTATTAAAAAATACCATGAATTTTCTCCTCCTCCAATATTTCTATCGCCATGGGTTAAAAAAGCAATTTTAGTTTTGTTTCTCATCATGCTAAACTAATGTTTTAGATTTTTAATAAAATTAATTAATCCTTTAAAAATATTGACTATAAATGAGGTTGGTGAAATTAATAAAGCATTAAAAATATCTATCAAAATTTTTTTATTCAGGGTGAATTTTCTGAGATGATATCTTGAACGTAATAGGTGAAATAGTACTAATTTCGATCGAATAATTCTTTTATCTTTCTTTGAATAATGATTATTTTTTAGTCGTCTATTAAATATCTCAATCCCTTCATCTATTGCTATTAAGGTTTTTGTTTCTTGTCGAGCATGTATTCTAAAGCCTAATAATGGCTCTTGGATATTCATAACAAGCCTAGATGGGGTTAATAATCGCTCATACAAATCAATATCAGCTGAGACACGGAATTTTTCATTATATCCTCCAGCTGCTAATAAATCTTTTAGTTTAATTAAAATAGAACCATGAACAATAGAAGGATTTCGCAACATAGATTTCTTTATATCGATATCATTTTCAGGATTTTTTATTATATTTTCGATAATATTGGGATCATCTTTAAATACCCAACAATTGGTTCCTATGCAACATACTAATGGATTAATCTCTGATGCCTTAATTTGTTTCTCTAAACGAGTAGGATCAGAATAATCATCAGCATCCATTCGGGCAATCCATGTAGTAGATATTTGATCTATCCCAACATTGAGTGCTGCAGTTTGACCAACATTTTTAGACAGATGGATTAATTTTATTCTAGGATCACCATACGACTTAATAATTTCACATGTATTATCTGTTGACGCATCATCAACAATTAAAAAATCAAAATTTTCATATGTTTGGTTTAATATACTCTCAACAGAGGCTTCTATATAGGGCCAACCATTTCTCACTGCCATTAGAACTGTAACCAATGGTTTAATACTTACCATCTATCTAACCCATATAATTTTTTTCAAGTATATTTCCCCCGTGATAACTGATTTGTTCACCGTCAATACCTAAAATTAATTTTCCGATATACCATAAATATTATCTAGCGATTTTGAAAGAAACCAACTAGTTGGACAAGAATATCCACAATTTTATTTTCCCCATCTATATTTACAGATACAATAAAAGAATCAGGAAATATTTAATTAAATACATAAGAAGAAAATCGTGTTCTTCCTCCATCTAGTATTTTTATCGGATTTGCTTATAATCCAATATTTTTTGAATATTTACTCAGAAATATGAATCTATCTTTGACACCAATAGAGTCATTGATTAAATATTCAAAATCATACAAGTCTTGCCAACTAATAGTAGAAGATATACCAATATTATTAGCCATTTATTTTATCTTTACTTATTAATTTATTAAAATATAAAAATTATATAACAACAACAAAAAACTTGAATCATCTATTATCAAAATTTTTCTTTAAAATAAATAATTGTACTTCAGAAATAGATGATCCTTTCCCTTTATAATATTCTTTAAGTGTTTTAACAAATTTTTCCCAATCATACTTTGTTTTTTCATCATTAACAAACCAGGTAAAAGGAGAGATATATTTGGGTAAAGAAGTATTCTTTGGAGAAATATTACAGCCTACTTCAATAACTGTACCAGTGCTTAAAGATGTACCGATAGCAATTTTAGTATAATCCCCTATAAAGCATCCAATTTTATTCTTTTTTGTATTTAATAATTCACCTTTAATCATTACCGTAATATTACTATAATTATTTTTAATATTGCTGCAAGTTGCTCCAGCTCCAATATTAACCCACTCACCTATATATGAATTTCCAATATATCCATAATGTATTTTATTTGTATTTCCTTGAATAATAGATTGTGATATCTCTCCTCCAATTTTTGAAAATGGTCCAATGGAAGTTCCACTTTTTAATTGTGTATTTGGTCTTATAATTGAACCCTTACCTATAAATAGAGGGCCTTCTAATTGACAAAATGAATTTATTTTTACATTCTCTTCAATAATAATTTCACCATTACTTGCATCAAGCACAGTATAAGGATTAATTATTGAATTTTCACCAATAAAAACTTTATCTTGATCAATAAGTGTTACCATATTTGTGTGTTGGAGATTATTACCTTTATTATATTGCTTACTATCAATCATAATTTGTCTTGGATTATACTCAACAGCATCCCATAAATAGTTAATTACAGGACTAGATAATCCATTATTAAGTTCAGAGATTAACCCAAATTTATTTTTCAAAGGGCCTCCACTATCAACCCATTTTTGACCTTTTTCCCTGCCTAGATTCATTCCAATTATTTTATCAGCATTTACATAAACCTGATACCCATTATTGATTATATAATTCAAATCATCTTTTTCCCAAAGGACATTACCTAAAAGCCACACTCCATCATTAACCGATATGGGATTAACATTATTTTCAGGATAATTTTGTTTCACCATATCAACGAATTCATTTCTAACAAAAAATGAGAATTCTGCATCAGGAAAAAAAAGTTTTATGCGTTCTAAGCCAGTAAATATACCGCAATAAACCTCAAAAGCAGGCCGTGTGGCTGAAATTGGTGATAAGTTTATTGCGTCCTGATCTTCAAAGATATAGATATTCATTATTCGAAAGAAATTCTATTGCTAGTTTTATATTTTGGATATAGAGTCATTAATTGAACCAATTATAAAAAGTTATACTCTAAAAAAGTTATCCAAGAACTGAACTGGATCAATTTTACTATGGCGCTGTTCAAGATATATGTGTTCCGAATTGTTAATAATATATCCAATGATTCCCTTGCACGGTGATATTGACTTTCTAATCTCAATTGAAGCAGGCTTCCCACCTAAAAAGTTTCCTGGGAAACAAAAGGATGTTATTAATATCCACATTGCAAGAAACAAAAACTTTTTTTCTGAAAAAAGCTTCATTGTTCATCCTAGATCGTTAGGAAAATTTACATTTTTAGCTGTACTTATTAAATATTTTTGACGCTGTAACTGGGCTCTACTACAATTTTTTGCCCATGCTAATACTAAAGCAAACCATATCCAATAAAAATAAAATTCATCTGGAGCGGCATTCATATATATAACAAAAGCAATAAGACCGGCAAATAGTAAAGCGCCAATTTCTTTATCTTTACCGTTAAATTTTATTTCGTTTAATAGCATTTTTCGAGAAATAATGATAATTGTAATAATCAATCCCACATAAGGAATAAATACTGCCAAACCGTTAGAAGCAAGTACTTCAATATAACGGTTGTGCTCATTAACAATCATCATTTCGTTAAAACCTACACCAAAAAGGGGACTTTCAGAGAAGGCCGAAATACTCTTTCTTATTACTTCTATGTGAGGGTCATTGGTATAGGGTGAATTGTAAATATTATATTTAAAT